>MDTE01119214.1_pt1 | contig 140907 bp, 132 predicted proteins | sample 811231 | NCBI WGS metagenome assembly MDTE01 (sample SAMN05326651, study PRJNA326480) | marine metagenome | isolation source: seawater | place: Indian Ocean: Red Sea | collected 2010 | reverse complement strand
AAATCATGGAAGCTATCAAAATGCGTTATGAGGGTGTTTCCGACACGATTTATGTCAATCAAGTACCTGGCGTCGATCCAAAGGTGCCTGCGGACCTAATTCAAGAAATGAAAGCGATGCCGGTCGCATTCAAAGAGTTTCGGAATAGGTTTGAAGAGTAAAAACTTCTCAGTTAGGTTTTGGTCCGCGATAACCTGCATTTTAAAATTTTGATTAGGGCGTTAGACCGTAAAATCATGTCGTGATTAAACCGCCGTTCCGCCTGGGTCATATAGTCGTCTCTGTCGAACTTTTGTTGGGTGAGCGCTTTTGTGACCTCCGCGAGAGCCATGGCTTTTTCTTCCCCGCCCATAATTTTGATTACTTCATCAATGTGCATACCGACGGCCTGGCGTTGAATTGCGTAAAGGCGCCCATCCGCTGGGACAGTTCGCAGAAAAGGAACAATATGTTCTCTGTTGATAGGACATCCGGTTTCCAGGTCTACTTCCGGTTCGTTGGGCTTTTGTGCGAGTGCGAGGGTGGCGTTAAGCCATATTATGCTTATGGCGAATAGGGGATTTATCGCGGCAGGATAGCAAGGAAAGCGCCGAATATACCGTACGATGATGTGAAAAAATGACCCCACGGCGCATTTTGTGCGCCATGGGGGATCTTTGGTGTCGGCAAGACGGGAGATGCTAAATGGTCGCATCGCTTCCCATGATCACCGTACATTCACTGGAAAGTACACCGCCGTTGCCATGTGCCAAGGCGAGGTCTACACCGTCCACCTGCCGCTCGCCGCACTCGCCGCGTACCTGCCGCGCTGCTTCGATCAAACAGAACAGGCCGTACATACCGGGGTGGCAATAGGAGAGCCCACCGCCGGAAGTGTTTACCGGTAATCCGCCACCGGGTGCAATATGCCCATTTTCTACGAATGATCCGCCTTCACCCTTGGGGCAAAAACCAAGGTCTTCCAGAAACAATAGTGTCGTGATGGTGAAGGCATCGTACAGCGTTAATACGTCAATATCGTCCTTAGTGACGCCGGCAGACGCGTAGGCCCGTTGGCCGGATTCAAGCGCTGCCGTAGTTGTCATATCGCCCATGCAGCTGATGTTGGCGTGGCTGATATGCTCGCCTGTGCCGAGGATATAAACAGGCGGTTGTTTCAAATCCGTCGCCCTATCAGCAGAGGTGAGGACAATGGCACCGCCACCGTCTGTAACTAAACAGCAATCACGAATGGTAAAGGGATAGCTGATCATTGGCGAATTCATCACGTCTTCCACGGTGAGTGGATCGCGATTAAAGGCCACTGGGTTTTTCATCGCCCATTGGCGAGCGGCGACCGCAATTTCCGCCAGCTGTTCGCGGGTAGTGCCGAACTCATGCATGTGGCGCGCTGCCGCCATTGCATAGGCTGAAGGTGGCATCATGGGTTTATACGGGTCTTCGTACCAAGCGATTTCCCGTTGGCTAGTGGCGGCCCGGCTCATGGTGCGTTGGGTTGATCCATAGGTAATTAGGGCCACTTGGCACTTGCCGGTAACGATGGCTGCGACCGCATGGCTCACATGGGACATGAAAGACGACCCACCAATTTGTGTGGAATCGATATAGGCCGGTTTAATCCCTAGATATTCACATGTACCGAGACCTACCATACGAGATTGACTGGTAGCGGCAAATACGCCGTCCACATCGGATAATTTTAATCCGGCATCGTCCAGTGCCCGCATAGTTGCTTGGCCGATAAGATCAAGGTGGCTGGTATTCTCGGCAACCTTGCCTAAATCGGATTCCGCTGCGCCAACAAGGGCTACTTTTCCTCTGAGGTCCATTTTAGCTTACTCCCCCACCTGTTCAAAGACGGGATAGGGATCTGACCCCTCGTCGTCTTGTTGCACCTTGAATTTAACTCGCATACCAATTTCGACATCCATCGGATCCATACCGTCTATTCGGCTCATAAGGCGGAACCCTTCATCCATATCGATAAGGGAAACATCATAGGGCTCCTTACCGCGTGGGCAAACGGTAGTACTGGAATAGACGGTGCCTAGTCCCGCGCTGATTTTCCACTCCAAATTTTCACTGCCGGTTACCGGAGCAACCACGCGCGGATAAAAAATGACCGCACCATCGTCAGTGCACACCTGGTAGGCTAATTCGCCTTTCTGCAGGTGATCCAAATATTTTTGTCTTGGTGAGATCTGTGTGAGATCGACCATCGAATTTCTCCTTAAACTGTTACAGCGCGAGCACTGTAGCGGGCTTGTGCGTAGGTGAAAAGGCGCCGTATTGCTGTTACTTTTAGTCTATGCAGTAATAGTCGCTTTGCCGTTGTTGAGCACGACTGCATTGTCCCGGTCGGGGATACTGGCTCTGAATGATATTGTTTCCCCATCGTGCCACATTTCAGTGCGAATGGTTTCACCGGGGAAAACGGGGGCTGAAAACCGGCCTTCCATTCCTTTGAACTTTAGCGGGTCGTAACCGCAACAGCTTTTGACCAGCGCATGGCAGACTACACCATAGGTAAGCAGGCCGTGTGCAATGGGCCTTTCGAAGCCAGCCTTTGTAGCTATGTCCGGGTCCGAGTGAAGCGGATTATAGTCGCCGCTTAGGCGATATATGAGCGCTGACTGAGGTAGTGTTGATAATTCACAGGTCAAGTCAGGCACTGAATCAGGAATAACATGCGGTGGTGCCGCCGGACCGGAAGGGCCTCCAAAGCCGCCATCAGCGCGGCAATAGGTCGATGCCCGGATGGTGCAGATAAGGCTGTCTGTTTCCTCGTGCACAACGTCCCGAGTGCTGGAAATTAGTGCGCCCCTGCCTTCACCTTTATCGATGATTGATTCCACTTTGGCTTGGCCGACTAGTGTACCTTCGACGGGAATTGGATTGTGAATAGTAAATGCATTGCCGGCATTGACCAGCTTCAGGTAATTGACGCCGGAATCCGGATTGCGGAGCCAGTTGCCGGGATACCCAAGCACCGAGGCCATTGAGGGAAGTGCCGCCAAATCTTTTTCGTAGACAAAGCGAAGCTGATTTTCATCCACAGGATCAGCACCAATGCCGACGCCAAGGGCATAAAGCATGACGTCTTTTGGGGAGATTGTCTGGCGGGTTTCTTCGAATGGCCAGTTCATCAACTTGTCGTAATCGATCGTCATCTTTTAAGCTCCTAGACCGGATCCCAGGGGAAAATGTCGGCGGTACGGTCAAGCTGCAAGAAACTGTGCTTCATGGCCGGTATAACCCGCTCCGCGATTGTTGCCGGGGTCCAGCCTTCAGCGGTTTGCATAGTCCTTAGAGGACGCGGTTGGCCAAACAGATGTATCTCGTTGTGACGGGTGGAAAAGACCTGTCCAGTCACATCGCGGCTCATATCGCTTGCGAGAAACACCGCCATTGGTGCATTCTTGGCTGGGGTGACCTGTTGACGCTGTGCGGCGCGGGCTTTCTGTTCTGGCGTATTGGTGGGGATCGAGCTTGTCATCCGGCTCCAGGCGGAGGGTGCAATACAATTCGACCGCACTTGATAGCGCGCCATATCCAACGCGATGCATTTGGAGAACCCGACAATACCAAGTTTACAAGCGCCGTAGTTGGCTTGCCCGAAATTACCAAGCAGTCCAGATGTAGAGGTCATATGAATGAACGATCCGCTTGATTGCTGGCGAAAATGTGTTGCGGCGACGCGGCTCACATTGAAAGTGCCCTTGAACATCACATTCATGACACTGTCCCAGTCATCCTCGGTCATTTTATGGAAGATTACATCGCGGAGGATACCCGCATTGTTTACCACAACATCAATTTGGCCGTAGGTGTCCAGTGCTGTTTGCACCATGCCTTCTGCGCCCTTGTAGGTCGCTACCGTATCTTTGTTGGGCACGGCCTCGCCCCCGGCTGCTTTGATTTCAGCTACGACTTCGTCAGCAACACCAGCGTCGTCGTCTGAACCATCCAAAGCGGCGCCGATATCGTTGACTATTACTTTGGCTCCGTGTTCTGCGAGCATTATTGCGATGGCCTTACCGATACCGCGTCCAGCACCGGTGACCACACAAACTTTATCTTCCGCCATCCGGCTGGGATCGATCCCTTCCATTTGGATTCTCCTCCTGATTTACTCGTACAAAATATTATTTGAAAACTGAGGTTTCAGCGCGGTCGCACTTAACCACACCTTCTCTTTCAAGGCGAGATACTTCGTCTTTGTTATAGCCACAAAATTCGGTTAGCACTCGTTCCGTATCATAGCCTACTGGCTTAGCTGAATGTCTTAATTTGCCCGGTGTTCCAAGAAATTTTGGCACTAAGCCAGCGAGTACAATTTCGCCTAACACGTCGTCAGACACCTTCGGCAGCATATTACGGGCTTGAAAATGTGGATCTTCAAAAACCTGATCTATAGTGTTGATCCGCCCGAAGGTAACGCCGCACTTGGTGAATGTTTCTTCAACATCAATAATGTCATGTTCGGCAAACCAAGACTCAAGAGTTTGTTCGACATAATCGGCATTTGCCACGCGGGCGCGACGGGTTCGATAGCGCTCGTCCTGAGCTATATCTGGGCGTTCGATAGCATTCATTAGTCGCGCAAAACCGGGATCTTGTGATCCTTGAACATGCAGATAGACATTGTCTCGCGTGCGGTAGAGGTTATTGACCACACTATCGGGTAACGCGGGTCCAACTCGGTTTACAATTGTCCCGAGCTGATCATAGTTTGGCACATGGGTTTCGAGTAGACTAAAAGCAGCTTCGTAGAGAGCCAGATCAATTTCCTGTCCAATTCCTGTGTCTTTAGCATTTAAAAGAGCCATCATTGCTCCCATGGCACCGTAAAGGCCGGTGATATAGTCGGTCATTGCCATCCCGACCCGGGCGGGTGGACGGTCTGGGTCGCCAATTATATGGCGTAATCCGCTAAAGGCTTCGCAAATCACCCCATAACCGCGTTTGTCCCGCAGCGGACCTGATTGTCCGTAGCCACTAATGCTCATCATCACGATTGCGGGATTTATATTCGATAATTCTTTATAGCCAATGCCCCAGGCATCGAGCTTCCCGGGTAAGAAATTTTGGATGATTATGTGTGCGTGGGCGGCAAGTTGTTTAATAATTGCACGACCTTTATCGGATTTGAGATTGACGGCAATTGTATCTTTATTACGGAGCAAACTCGCTGAATAGAGACCTTTCCCTTTGTTTTGTTTGCCCGCTGTGCGGATAGGATCACCGCTGAACGGTTCAATCTTGATGACTTCCGCGCCTGCATCGGCCATCATTCGTCCACAAATTGGACCTGCCGCCGTGGAGGCCATTTCGATGACGCGATAAGCCGCTAAAGGGCCCGTCCTATTCTGGTCGAACACCATATCCTTCCCCATACTGACTTTTGTATGATTGTAACCGAGTGATTGCTATTGTCACCCACGCGGCACTTGTAAGATATTCTTCAAGTTGCGGTTCTGATAAACTACTTTAATCAAATTTCCAAGGGAGAGAACCATGCCAGCCGAAGTCGCTATCCAGCCTACCGATAGTTTCGATCCGTCATCTTTCGATGCTGTAAAATGGCAGCTTCGCGAACACACGGCCTATATCACCATGTCACGTCCCGAAGCACGAAATGCTCTCAATATTGCTATGCGAAACGAATTGATGGCGTGTTTCAACGAGGTGCAAAATAATAGGGAGATATGGCTCGCAGTACTTTGTGGTGAGGACCCAATTTTTTGTGCAGGTGCTGACTTAAAGGAAAAGCTAAATCTCGCTCGATCCGATGGAGATAAAGAACGGTCACGTCTTTCCAACGAACTTTATCTCACAATGCGGCGCTGCTATAAGCCGATTATCGCGGCGATTAATGGTGGCTGTATAGCGCAAGGGGCTGGGCTCGCACTTTTATCCGATATTCGGATAATGTCGGAAAAGGGCTTTTTCTGGTGGCCACAAGTGATGCGCGGTATTTCTTCTATGAGTGGGCCGTTACTTTTGACAGAAGCTGTTTCGCCGAGTTTCGCGCTTCGCTATTTGCTAACAGCCGATAAGATCACGCCAGAAGATGCGCTACGGGTCGATCTCTGCACAGAGGTAGTCCCGCATGAGAATCTAATGGATACGGTCGATAAGTGGGCTACCAAGATGCTAAGAAATGCTCCCTTGTCGCTCCAAGCAATCAAAGAAGTGGCTGTTCGCCGGCGTGGTATGACTATTGATGAAGCGTTTCCTATAGGGCGGGAAATTTCCGAACGAACGATGGATTCAGATGACTCTATCGAAGGTTTAAAAGCGTTTAAGGAAAAACGATCGCCAGCTTGGCAGGGCAAGTAGGGGCCTATTTTCTGCCATTTAATACAATTAATAGAAAAACAGAACAGGCGGTTTGAATTTTTTAGTGGGCTGGAGTGAGCTAAATTTAAGGCCTCAATTTGATGAGTACTATCTTTGGGGTCATTCATGTTATGGTACGAGGATTAAATGCTGAGGTAGTGAAGTCTGCCGATCTATTTATTCTCCTTGAAAGCTATAGCAATAACCATCGTACCTATGGCAAAAAACAGGCTTGTGGCGGTCCAAGCAGGTGTGTAGCCGTAATCATCGACAATCGAGCCGAAGAATGGAACGCCAAGACCCGCTCCAACACTCGTAAAGATCCGGTTCGACCCGACAGCGGTTGCTGTTAACGAGGGGTCAGCAGATTCTACAGTAATCGTTTGGGTCAATCCAACATACCCTGCCGTTGCTAACCCGGTGGGCACCGCTAGCGCTAATACAAGGTAGAATGGCCAGTTAGAGGCGAAAAGTGCCATTGTCAGTAGGCATAGGGTCCCCGATATGCCGATAATTAGAAGTACCGGTTTTCGTCTTGCGGCAAACATCAAATCGCTTAATGCGCCCCATCCCAATCGTCCCGTTGCGCTGGATGCTTGCGCGATGCTCAGGCAAAAAGAAGCCCATGTAGGTTCTGCGTTTAGTACCTCTCGAGCGAACGCGGCAATATTGGAAAGCATTGCATACATAGAGGCCTGGAAGATGCCGATCGCGGTATTGAAGATTTGTAAATTTTTGTCTCTTAGTACTACCATCATGCCTAACAAAATATTCGTTGTAGGGCGTTTTACTTGTCCTGGAATTAAGAACCCTGTCAGGGACGCTGCAAAAATTATAATTGCAAATCCATACAGCACATCGGTCCTGCCGTATTGCGTAACAAATGTTCCTGCCACCATCGCACCTAAGACGCCGCCAATGGGGACCCCTGTTTGCTTAATTCCCATTGCAGTGGCGCGCCCTTTTGAGGGAAAACACTCAAATACGGTTTTACTAGTGCATGGGTTGACCAAACCATATCCACTTCCCACTAGAAACATACCCAAAAATGCGACCCAAAAGTCGATTGCGCCAGCGACAACGGCAGTCCCCACAGCTGCTAAACATAGTGAGCCGATAAACACCAAACGTGCGCCGATATAGTCGATTAATAATCCACCTGGGATAGCCATAATTCCTTGGGCGATCATGTAAACACCGATAAGCCATCCATAATCTTCCGCACCGATATTGAGCTCTCCTTTGAGGTCCGTCGCGATGGCGGCGATAGCAATAACGGTGCAATTACCGAAGAGATGACCGCCTGTCAGAACGACTAAAAGCAAGGATTGATGAGGCGATTTTTTTGCGCCATTTGGAGAAAACATTTTAAGTGCGATAGCGTGTTTCGAGCGATTGGATATCAGCTAAGCCGAGAACTTTATTGTAATCCTCGAAACTGGCCAGTTCTAAAGGTATATTTTTGAGTGTTCCTGTCTTTCGAACATTTGATAATAGCGCACGCACACTCGCAATGACCGCCATGGGAACTGCAGTCGGTAATATAGCAATTTTTACACCATACGGTTCAAGCTCGGTAGCTGGGATGAGAGGCGTATTACCACTTGTATCCATAACGCAAGCAAGTGGGATTGAGAGTTTTCCAGCTTTCTTCAAATCGTCTTCTTGGCAAGGCGGACCAAACATAACCATATCAGCGCCGGCTTCCTCGTAGGCCGCCAACCTATCAAGTGCCGCGTCAAAGCCATCCACGGCGATAGCATCTGTTCGAGCGATAATCAAAAAGTCAGGATCGCTTCGTTCGTCTAGGGCAGCTTTGACCTTACCTACCATTTCGTTGCAGGAAATCAGCTGTTTGCCGGCGAAATGTCCACATTTTTTCGGCGAAATTTGATCTTCAATATGGAGGCCTGCTGCGCCAGTAGCTTCGAATGTACGAACTGTTCGCTGCACATTGAGTGCATTCCCATAGCCAGTATCCGCATCCACAATGACCGGCAATCCAGTTGCGTCTACAATACGTGCAGCGTGGTCAGCCATTTCTGTCATGGTGATTAAGCCAACATCAGGTGTTCCTAATCTAGATGCGGTTGTGGCATTGCCCCCCATATAGGCAATTTCGAAACCCGCTTCGGCGATCAGGCGAGCGGTCAAGGCATCGGTCGTGCTCGGAGTTAAACGAATGCCGGGTTCCTGCAAAAGTTTTTTTAAGCGCGCAGGCATAGACATATTAGTTTCCTCGGTTGATTAGGGGGAATATACGAGTGACAATTTTTTAACTATGGTTCTAGTGTGTACCAAATAAGTGCGAAATGAAATGGTAGGAAATTTAAACGGAATTGAGATTGTCGCCACTGGCGCTCAAATTGGCGCTGACGTGCTTGGAGTAGATCTCATGAATTTTGATGACGGCGCGTTTGAAGTCATTCGTCGGGCGGCGCTTGAGCACATGGTACTGCGCTTTCGAGGTCAGAGCTTGAGTGATCCGGGCCTTATTGCATTCGGTCAGCGTTTCGGCGACTTGCTGCTACCGGGTATGAGTATCACGGGTAAGCATTATATTGATGAGCATCCGGAGATTCTCTGTGTTTCAAATATTAGAGATGAAGAGGGTAATCCAATGGGGAACCTTGGAGCCGGTGAAGCACTTTGGCACACGGATCAATCTTACGAACCGGTTCCCCCAAACTATTCAATTTTGAATGCCGTGGAGTTACCACCTAACGGTGGTAATACGTTTTTTTGTAATCAATATATTGCCTATGACACGCTGCCTGATGAATTGAAGTATGCAATTCAAGGTAAGATTATTGTCCATGATGAAAGCGTCAATAGTGCGGGGCAGACCCGTAAGGGTTTTAATGATATCGTTGATCCACGTGATGCACCGGGGGCACGACACCCCGCGATTCGAACGCACCCGGAAACGGGTCGAAAGGCACTTTATCTTGGCCGTCGGCGAAATAGCGCCGTTCTTGGAATTGACCTCGATGAAAGTGAATATCTTCTGGATTTATTATGGGCTCACGCAACTCAGGAAAAATTTACCTGGTGCCATGAATGGCGTATGGGGGATGTTTTGATGTGGGACAATCGTTGCTCTTTGCATCGGCGTGCGCCTTTCGACAACAACTATCGTCGAATGATGCACCGTATTCAGGTACAAGGGAGTGTCCCTTATTAAGCTAGCGATGCTTCATTGATTGGTCGCATAGAAGATGGAAAAGGGTTATGCGATGGAAATCGCTGCCGGTTAAGAAAAGGAAATTGTAAATGAAGATTACTGCGGTAGATGCCCTTAAAGTAAGGGTGCCTATTAAGGGCGATTATCGGATGGCGAAGGGTGTTCACAAAGCTCTCGATAGTGTCTTAGTGCGAGTTGTGACGGATGAGGGCATTGTCGGTGTGGGTGATATTCACCAAGGTGTGGCAGGATACACCTCGGAGACAGTGGATACAATTTTTAGCATCATAAAGGGGGCCTATGCGCCTGTACTTGTTGGCCAGGAACTGGATTCACCAGAACGCCTCCATCGTTTGCTCACCGAGGAACGTATGGGTAATCCTTTTGCGCGGTCTGGTATCGAGATGGCAATTTTTGATATATTGGGTAAACAAGCCGGTTTAAGCGTAGCAGGGTTGCTAGGCGGTCCGGTACGAAAAAGTATATTATTAAGCGGCGGTATTGGAATTGAGACGCCAGAAGTGGCCGCCAAAAAAGTCACGGACATTGTTGAGGCGGGATACCGCACGATCAAAGTAAAAATTGGTACTGACGATGTTACTCAGGACATCGCGCGGGTTCGTGCCTGCCGTAAGGCCGTGGGTGACGATATTGCAATACGTATAGACGCTAATGCTGGCTATAACATGACCGATGCATTGATCGTAGTTAAGGCCCTTGGGGAATTAAATATCGAGCATATAGAACAGCCTGTTGCTGGTGAGGATTGGGAAGGTATGGCGCGCTTGCGTGCGTTGGGTGCAGTGCCCATTATGGCCGACGAGAGTATAGTGACCCCATCGGATGCTTACCGTTTAGTGCATATGGGGGCCTGTGATGTTATAAAAATAAAAATTACCAAGGTGGGTGGGTATATTAATGCGCGCAAAATTATTGATGTTTGTGAGTCCAGCGGGACCGAATTGGTGATCGGGCAGGGTCTATGTTCGAGTATCGAAGCGGCGGCAGAGGCTCAATTGGCTTGTGCCTTTTCTCATGTTTGCTCTGTGGCGGAAATGGTCGGACCAGCAAAGTTGCGGGACGATTTGACCGACTCACCTATTTCCTTGGAAGGTGGGCAACTCAGTTTGCCGGAAGGCAATGGTATCGGAATCGATTTGTCTGAGGAGAAGCTGGCGCAGTATACTGTTGGTGGGGAAATTACAGTGCCTGCATCATAACAAATACATTAATCATTTATATAAATTATTAAAATAACTATACTACTGCAGTAAAGCTAATAGTTATTCTTTCTTCATCAGAATTATGTAAAAGTACCTTATGTTTTAAATTACTATTAAATAATATTAATTTACCTTCATTCGGTTCATACCCTATATTTTCTACATTATACGTATTATTATTGATTACTGGGACAGATATCATTTTTTCAGAAGAAGGTGACTCGAATACTAATTTTGCAGAATTTTTTGAAGATTTGATAAAGTAAATACCAGAGAAAAGGCTATTTGGGTGGTTGTGTACATCCATGGAGCAGCCTTTTTCGTAAATATTTACCCACATATTTTTAATAATTACATTAGAATCTGGTATAAATATTACGTTTTCTTTTGCAAATATAAATGTTTCTTGAGTAATAAATTGCGTGATTTTTTCAAATGCAGGATGCAGGTGTATCTCGTTCTGATTCTCAATGGTTGTGTAGACGTTGCATGCCCATTCTTCAGGGCGGCTGTTGGGCGTTGCGTCACGTAGCTGTTTGACAACTTCCTGTAGTTCTTTGTTGAGGCGTTTGGGGGCTGGATGCTCGGATACTTGAACGGGGCAGGGAAAGAGTTCGAGTAAGCGGGTGTGCTGGCTGAGGTCGGTTACTGGCACTGGTTGCCTTCCTTAAAGTGTAGCATTAAAGGAAATGCTGATGCGTTCGCCATCAACCATATTTGCCGGCACACTATGTCGCAAGGCGCTATCGAATACCACAAGATCTCCAGATTGTGGTCGATAGAATGATGTCATGCTATTGAAAGCATTGTCACGCATTATCGGCGGTCGGATCATCGTGTCGGCTTGGGGCGAATGAAATAGCAATTCCGAGCAGTTTTCCGGTGCTTTGATATAATATACCCCGGTCATTATATGATTGGCGTGTTTGTGTATTTCTTGGCTCATCCCGTACTGATAAACATTTGCCCAACATTGTGTAATGCGGAGATTGTTTTCTGCAAGCGGATAGGCCATTAATTCGCCAAACGCGGTAAGGCATTGCATCGCAATGTCAGTAAATTCTTGAAATGCTGGTTGCTCGTGCAAAGCGCAATTATTCGTAATTGTCGTGTAAACATCACATGCCCAACCATCGGGTTTGCCATTTGGGGTGTTTCCGCGAATAGCATCTAATTCTCCGATGAGACGTTCGTTCAATTCTGTCCCATTAGGCAAGCGCGTCACTAGGACGGGTACGGGAAACAATTTATCAATTTTGCGCACTGTCTCTTCCGGCATGACCCACCTCGTATTATCACAACCCTAATTTGTGGCTCGGAATATACGACATTGTCCCTTTAGACGACACTGCAAGATGCGAAAAGTTTTGAAGTATTTACTAAAAAATTACCAGAATATTTATGCGATTTTATTTAGAAGTATTGGTATTATAGAATATATAATTATATTTTAAATAAAAATAGGAATTATACATTTTTTATTACAGTATAATTTTTAAGAAATATTATATAACATTATAAAGTATAATCTAGAATTTATAAAAAAGCATTAGGGCTCTTTTAGTGACTCTATAACGGCGTGATCAATTAAAATTGAGATGGTTTGGGTTGTTCTTAACGGTCCCATGTTACATCTGGTTAACAAATTCAGAGGAAAAAATGATTACTATTTACGGCCTTAGAAATTGCGATGTGTGCCGAAAGGCCATGAAATGGCTAGCTGCGGAGGGTATCGAGGCGACAATGCATGATTTCCGGAAAGATGGACTTGATGAGCTTCTATTGGCGCAATGGCTAGATATTTGTGATTGGGAAATACTTTTGAACCGCCGGGGGACTACTTGGCGTAAGCTTGGCGACCAGCAAAAAGTTGATATGGATCGATCTAAAGCGGAAAGCCTAATTTTGGTGAATCCAAGTCTACTCAAACGGCCGGTGATACCTTTAGGGAATAAGATCGCAGTGGGATTTAAAGAGGCAGAGCAAAAAGCTGTTCGACAGTTTGCTTTTAATAAAGCGTGAATTGCTGAAGGGTCTGTTATAAGAACCCGATTTCTAGGACATGAAATTATTTAACGGATTAACGGAAAAATAATTAGGGAGTAATGAAATGGAATGCAGGATGGATGGGCGTAACGCGCTGATAACGGGCAGTAGTCGGGGCCTTGGGCGTGCGATGGCAATGAGCTTTGCATCGTCGGGTGCCAATGTCGTTGTTTGCGGACGCCGGGAGGATGTCTTGGCGGAAACCCAAAAAGAAGTAGAGGCGGTAGCCGATGGAAAAGTGATTGCTATTGTTTCAGATGTTAGTTCTGCTGATGGAGTAAATGCGCTGCTAGACGGCGCGGAGAGTGCACTTGGTCATATTGATATTCTTGTCAATAATGCGGGGGCTTCGAAACGGGCGCCCTTTTGCGAAATTACCGATGAAGAGTGGGCTTATGATTTTGAGTTGAAGGTATATGGCGCTATTCGTACCTGTCGGCGACTGATGCCTGGTATGATGGAACGCAAATGGGGCAGAATTATTAATGTACTGAATGTTGGAGCTAAAGCACCTCCGGGCGGTGGGGCACCGACCGCAGTGTCACGTGCCACTGGCATGGCGATTACCAAGGTTCTGTCAAAGGAGGGGGCACCTCATAATGTTCTTGCAAATGCTTTGCTGGTAGGGCGCATTGAAAGCGATCAATGGCTTAATCGGTGGGAAGATACCGATAAATCGATGACCTATGATGAATTCCTAGATGATATGGCGAAAGATTTAAAACTTCCCATCGGCCGTCTCGGCACAGCGGAGGAGTTTGCGAACTTGGCGTGTTTCCTGTGTTCGGATGCGGGTTCTTATATCAATGGCGTTGCGATAAATGTAGATGGCGGGACCAGCCCAGCGGTTTAGATTTCCATGCATTACGGGCGGCATCGCGGTACTCCTCGTTGCGGTGCTGCTTGCGGCTTGCCAAGGTTATCAAAATATAGCGAAGAGCCCAGCTTCCGATATCTTTCTTTCAGGGGTACCAAGAGAGCTCACATTGGTCAGCTATAATATTCGCACTGGTATCGGTATAGCTTCTCCTGGAACCAGTCCTTATCATACGCAGTTTTGGAAGAAGAGCCTCCCGCGCGTGGCAGCCGCTATTAGGTCTACCAGCGCAGATATAGTCGCCGTACAGGAATTACTAGAGGGCCAAGAGGAGGAACTAGGCCGCTTGCTGGGAATGAATTACGCATATGCGCGACATGGCATCGTTGGACCGGGTGATTGGTGGGGTGTCGGTGTCCTTTCAAAATTTCCTATCACATCCTCATTTCGTGATGTGATTAGTACTGGCAGCGGCAACGCGCGCTCTAATGCCGTAGTGACGGTCGAGATAGATGGCAGTCCGCACGTTTTTATCAGCATCCATAAAGACAAGGATTTAGGCGACGGCGTATCAATCGACCGTACTGCCGATACCGCGAACGAGTTTTTGGGACCGGTTTCAGTGATGGGCGATTTCAATCTTTGGCCTGATGATCCAATAATGAAGAAGATGCCAAAGAAACTCTCCGATAGTGCAGATCATGTCGATACGCCGGGTAGTCGAGAGTTAAAAAGAATCGGCACACTCAACGGTACTCACCACGCCGATCATGGCGGACGGGTTGATTCGATCTGGATCGACCCTCGATTTTACGAAGTTCTTGATACGTATCTTATGGATAAAGGTCATTGGGACGCCTCCGATCATTACGGCGTCGTCGTTCGTGTGCGAGTTAAGCAAGAAAACTAATGGTCCGTGTCGTCTAAACCAAGTTTGGAGCTAGCTCCATGCCTCCACTCAGCGGCGGATGCTACCACTAAATCACTTATGCTGCTTCCCTTAATGCTTGGCGCAGGCAATAATGTAACATTCCGCCGTTGTTGAAGTATTCTAGCTCTACTTCGGTGTCGAGACGACAAGTCAGAGTTATTGATTGGGTTGTGCCGTCCGCACGGGTAATTTTACAATCTATATCCTGCCTTGGTGTTAACCCACCTGAAAGGCCTTCAATATCGAATTGCTCTGAGCCATCTAGTTTAAGGGTTACCCTGCTCATGCCATCTTTGAATTGTAACGGCAGAATACCCATGCCGATCAGGTTTGAGCGATGGATACGTTCCAAGCTTTCCGCAATAACTGCGCGAATTCCAAGTAGCTTAGTTCCTTTCGCAGCCCAGTCACGTGACGAGCCAGTGCCGTATGCCTGGGCGCCAATTACAATCAAGGGAATGCCAGCATCTTTATACCGCATCGCCGCATCGAATACGGTCATTTCTTCTCCATCGGGCCAATGGCGTGTATAGCCGCCTTCGCGTCCACCCATCATTTCGTTTCTAAAGCGGATGTTGGCGAAGGTGCCACGAACCATGACTTCATGGTTGGTGCGACGGGCGCCAAAGGTGTTGAAGTCTTTCTGCCCGATCCCTTTTTCAATCAGATACTGACCAGCGGAATGGTCTTTCGGAATAACACTGATTGGCGAGATGTGGTCAGTTGTGGTCATGTCTCCCGCCATGATGAGGCACCGAGCACCTTTAATATCGTTGATCGCAGCAAGTCCAACTTCCATGCCCTCAAACAAGGGTGGGTGTTTGATATACTCGCTATCGGTCGGCCATTGAAACTCGACGCCCGTAGTGGTTTCCATTGCTTGCCACTCGGCTGTGCCGTCGGTGATGTGTTGATAGCGACTGCGGAACATATCGGGCGTTATTACATCTTCAATTATTTGTTCCACGTCTTCTGGCGCAGGCCAGATATCTTTCAAGAATACTGGATTACCATCCTTATCGTTTCCCAAAGGATCAGTAGTGAGGTTAATATCAAGTGAACCTGCCAGAGCGTAAGCGATGACGAGTGGTGGGGAGGCAAGATAGTTGGCACGACATTGCGGATGCACCCGACCTTCGAAGTTACGATTACCGGAGAGAACCGCACCAACGATGAGATCATTCTCATCAATGGCATCGGCCAGGGGCGTTTCAAGCGGCCCAGAATTACCCATACATGTGACACAGCCGAAGCCGACAATATTGAAGCCCAGTGCATCAAGATCCTCCTGGACGCCGGCTGCCTCAAAATAGTCTGCGACCACCCGCGACCCGGGCGATACAGAGGCCTTAACCCAAGGTTTGCGCTGAAGACCTTTAGCGCGCGCGTTTTTTGCTAATAAGCCCGCAGCAAGCATAACAGAGGGATTTGACGTATTGGTGCAACTAGTGATCGCGGCAATCATAATTTTGCCATGATCGAGATTAAAATCTTTGCCTACAACCGACACTTCCTTCGCTTCAGCTGTGCCAGTCATATCTTTGAGTGTATCGGAAAAATTCTGCGGTACCTGGCTTAACGGTGTTTTTTGATTCGGCCGTGATGGTCCAGCCACGCAGGGTTCGATAGTACTGAGATCTATTTCGACAATATCTGTATAAACTGGCTCTTTAGCCGCTGGGTCACGCCATATGCCTTGTTCCTTAGCATAGGTCTCGACAAGAGAAATTTGCTCGTCACTCCGTCCGGAAACGCGGAGATATTCGAGGGTTTTATGGTCTATTGGTGAAAAGCCCATGGTGGCTCCGTACTCCGGCGACATGTTGCCAAGAGTAGCGCGATTGGTAGCACTCATATTATCGAGGCCGGGTCCACAGTATTCGACGAAATTTTGCACTACGCCATGATCGCGCAGCATTTGCGTTGCGGTTAAGGCAATATCGGTGGGCGTGGCCGCCGGGCCTAATTCGCCCGTCAATCGGCAACCTATCACATCAGGGATTAGCATCGAAATCGGTTGCCCTAACATGGCTGTTCCTCCTTCGAGACCCCCAACACCCCAGCCGAAGACGGCAATACCGTTAACCATGGTAGTGTGGCTATCCATGCCTAAAAGGCTGTCTGGAATGGCGTAACGTTCACCATCTATTTCACGTTCGGCAATAACAGTGGCGATGTATTCGATATTGACTTGATGCAATATGCCTGCGCCTGGGGGAACGATACTGACATTCTCGAAAGCTTGCGCGGCCCATTTCAAGAACGAATAACGTTCGCCGTTCCGTTCATATTCAAGTGCTACATTTTTCTGCAGAGCATCTCCAGATCCGTGAAAGTCTGCGATGACCGAATGATCAACGACCACATCAACGGGGATGCGCGGGTTAATCGTTTTGGGGTCGCCGCCTAATCTTTTAACGGCGTCTCGCATGGCCGTGAGTTCGCAGAGCAATCCCATATTTACATCAGGCATAAGTATACGAGCGGGATAAAAATTTATCTCTCGCTCGACTTTCTTGTTTTTAGTCTTGTCACTCGCCGTCCTGGTCCAATTGCCGAGTGCTTTGATATCATCGGCCGTGACAGACACACCATCTTCGTTACGGAGCATATTTTCGGCAAGTGTTTTCAGAGAATACGGCAAGCCGATGAGGTCCCCAGCACCATTTTCTGAGGCGGCGGCAAGGCTAAAATAAGCGTAATCTTTGCCGTTGGCGGTGAATGTTTTCTTCGCGTTAAAACTATCTTGGCTTGCCATTTTTTCCCCCCGATTATTCCAGCAACAGTCCTCGGTTAGTCAGCGTATTTCGCGTCCAATTTCATAAAGTGATCGGAATTAACGGCTTCTTCCCGGTCTTGGAAAGAGGCAATCATATCCATATATTTTTCCGTATGCCCAACGCGGAGAATTTCGTCTGCCATCAATCGCATTGTATGCATGGCTGCACGTTGTAGATCGCCCGGTGCAATCATCAAATTGAAACCGAGACGTTCTAGTTCACTTTTTTCCAATACCGGCGATTTACCCGACCAAAACATATTATAAAGCTTTGGATAGTCGGCTAGTTCCTTGGAAATCTTCTCCATTTCTTCGAGTGAAGTGGGTGCTTCGATAAAGGCTACATCTGCTCCGGCTTCCATATATTTATGCATACGCTCAATCGCAGCATCTACTCCCTCGATTGCAAGGGAATCAGTGCGTGCGATGACGACTAAATCTGGGTCTTTTTGGTTATCTTTGATAGCACGGATCTTTGTCACTAACTCTGACGCTGGCACGACAGTTTTGTTTTCCATATGCCCGCACCGTTTTGGAAAAGTTTGATCTTCGATATGGAAGCCCGCTATGCCAGAGCGTTCAAAGTCCTTTAAGGAATGTAGCGCGTTTAATACATTACCATAGCCGGTATCAAAATCGCCAATAACTGGAATCTCAACCGCATCTACCATTTGGGTTAGCCGTTCGGTAACTTGCACCGGATTGATCATACCCATATCGGGAATACCTGTGGAACGAGCAATGCCGCCGCCGGTCGCGTAAACGATTTCCGCACCTGCCGCCTGCACGATACGCGCCGAAATGCCATCATAGGCGCCTGGCACAAGAAAGGTTTTTCCGGTCGCGAGCATTTCGCGAAGTTTAGTTGATCCACGCATAGGGTTTCTCCTGATAGCAAAACAAAATAAATGGAAATGCAGGCTCGAAAAGACGTACGACCCATTTATCGCATGCTGTGCAAGACGGTTCAATGGTCGGTCGTTTGGCCCGTAAATGAGAAAGTAAATTGGCTAAAGAGGGAGCATAATCAAAGCGTCTTAATTAGTAATTCTGGAAATAATTAGAATTGAAAAATACTTATGAAAACGGTGTTAGAGTGGATACTAGCGTTTTGATGAAACCCATATTTTACGACACCGCCAAGAATCGAATTTGACCAGGCTACTCGGGGACTTTCAGATTGGCTTAATGTTCTACTCAGCATACTTCTTTTCAATCTCACGAATCTTGGATAGTCCGCCGATCTCCCAAGCTTCGTCTAATGGCATAAGTCGGTTTTGTACGGCTTTGCTATCTCCAGTCTCAAATAACGACTGCAAAGTTTCTTTAGCGGCCTTGGCTACTGCGAGAAGTGGTTGGGCATAGAAGCAATCGAGCTTGAACCCCATTTCAGCTACTTGGGCTGACGTTAGTATAGGCACCATGGGGCTAGGCGAATGGTTGTAGAGCAGAGGGATTCGGTTTTTAAAGTAGTCTGCAATCGCTCTCGTATGGTCCAGGTTGTCGGCCACCTCGCAGAATAAAACATCCGCACCAGCCTCGATATAGGCATCACCGCGTGCAAATACGTCTTCAATACCGTTTACTAGATAAGCATCGCAACGAGCGATCAAGACGAAATTAGGGTCCCGGCGCGCGTCAAGGGCTGCGCATAGTTTTTGCACCATTTCCTCTTTTGGGATGAGTGATTTTCCCATCATATGACCGCATCGTTTGGGCCAGGTTTGATCTTCGATATGGATCCCGGCAACGCCGGCTGCTTCGAATGCTTGCACAGTACGCCGTGCATTGAGCGCGTTGCCATATCCATTGTCCGCATCAACAATGACCGGAATATTTACGCCTTCCGCGATATAGCGCGCATTGTTGACCATCTCTTCCATTGAAAGCAGGCCGATGTCTGGGTATCCACGGCAGACAGATGTGCCAGCGCCGGTGACAACGCAAAGTCTAAACCCTACTTGTTCAACTAATTGAGCCGTCATCGCATCGTGGGCACCGCCAGCGAGAATGAGACCATCCTCCGCCAAAAGTGCACGAAGTTTTACAGTAGCTTTCATGGCTATGGTTTTAAGGGTTTTTCGCCGCCGGGCACTTCAACGTCGAAATTATTCAATACCGAACCGATAAGACCATAGAAGCCGCAAAGGGAGTTTATTTCGACTACACCGTCCGGGCCAAACCTCTCGAGGGCTGTGGCAAAAGTTATATCGCTGGCCCGGAGATCGTTGTTGAGCATTTCGGTTACAAACTCGAAGACTATTTTCTCTTCATCACTATCGAACGCAGGTATCCGGCGTTCGGCGATGGCGTCGCAAATGGCTGGGTTTAATCCTTCGGTTTCAGCGATACGTCGATGTGCAAACCATTCATATTGTGCAGTCCAATGGCGCGCTGTGGTTATGATAGCGAGTTCGCGCAGCTTGCCGGGTAAAACGCCCTTAAAGCGAAGCTGTGCTCCAACTTGTTGAATAAGGTCTCCCAACACCGGGTGGTGTAACAAAGGTAGGAAGGGTCCACGAATTTCCCCACGTGGGCTAGCAACAAGTTTGTCACGGAATGTTTCTTGGTCTTTTGTAAGGTTGTTAAGATCTACGTTGGGCAGGCGTGCCATTGTAAATTTCTCCCAAATTTTTTATTTCGTCGCGATCATAAGGCTTGCACATACGCGCGGCAATTGATTGAGTCCAATCAAGTATTGTGGGCCTGAGGATTAAGTTTTGGTTGAGTTTTCTCCATCATCTGTCGCTTTACCATGTTTTTTCATCGCTTCGTCGGCTTTGGCCGGGGAACGCATTAACAGGAGCAACGGCATAAGCGCAATAACGGCAAACATCATGACTGTGAAATCATGAATATAAGCGATGAACTGGGCCTCATTTTCGATAACCTTTTCTAAACTTGCTACCCCTTGTGTGTGACTTAGGCTCCATTTGTCGGGTAACTCTGTGTGCTGGAGGCGTTCGTTGTAGAAACTAGCGTTTTCTGCGAGGCTTTGTCGTGCTGCATGAGTGCTGCGGACGAGCATAAGGAACAATACGGATACACCTATGCTCGATGCGATGCGTCGAAAGAGGCTGAGGATAACCGACGCGTCCGGCCTGAGGGATGCAGGAATAGTCTGGAAAGCGGCAGTGACCGCTGCCGTTGACATGAACCCTAGTCCAAATCCTTGTAGCAAAATGGCGACCATTATAGGGAAGGGTTCGGTCTCGCGCGATAGTTGTGACAGGAGATAACACGACAACGCGACGCATGTCATACCTGCGAAAATCACCGGTCTGGGGTTGATCCGTTGCAGCATCAAGCCGCATAGGAAAGCAGCGATCATAGTGCCAACACCACGTGGCGTCATTAAAATACCGGCCTGCATTGGGGGATAGCCGAGATGGCTCTGCAGGATCGGTGGGATTAGTCCAACATAACCCCACATCATAAAATTCAAGATAAAGCCGAAAATGCTACCAACTATAAAGTCCCTGTTTTTAAAGACAGCTGGATTGAGGTAAGCATTTCGTGATGTGAAGCAATGGATGTTGAATACCCAGAGTGTCCCTGCGGCAATAATTGTATAGAACACAATTTCCGAGGAATTAAACCAGTCAAGTTTTTGTCCGTTATCAAGCATCAGCTGGAAGGCGGCAATACAAATGCCCAGGACGATAAAGCCAAACATATCAAAAGGCTTGGAGCCTTCCGGTTTATCGGTCGGCACCAACGTATGCATCATTACTAGTGCAGTAATGCCTAAAGGAATGTTCATCAAGTAGACAACGCGCCATCCGAAGAATTCAGTTAATACGCCGCCCACCAAGGGGCCTATTACAACAGCGCTCATCCGTCCGGTTTGAAGCCAGCCAAATGCCTTACCTTGCTGTTCCTGTGGGAAAGTAGCAAGGACGACTTGGATAGTGAGGGGATTCAGGCCCGCAGCAAAACAGCCTTGTAGAAAGCGTAGGACAACGATTTCCTGAATGCTGGTGGCTTGGGATACAGCAGTTGAACAGACTAGAAATCCACAAATGACAAATATATATAGGCGCTTGCGACCGAACTTCCGGGCAAGCCATGCATAGACTGGGGTGAACATGGCCGCCGCTACGAGATAGGCGGTCAAAATCCAAGAAACTTCGGTGATGGTGGCTGAAAGCGCACCCTGCATTTGCGGCAGGGCTACGCCGGTAGCAAAACTATCCATGCCCTGCATGGCCCCAGCCGGTATGGTTGAAAGCGCGATCAGTAAGCGTTGGCGTTCGCTAAGGGATTTTTCTGTTTCGCTAGCCGACATGTGCAGTCGGGGACTCCGGACGGTTGCTGATTATAGAATGGATTGAAAGGCTTTTTACTGACACCATTTTCTCCTTAGCCTGAAAGCGTTACAATTGCCGCCAGGTTGCGATTTCGTGAGGGAACTATGGCATACAAGAAGATTGAGGTGAAATCACTGTCCGGTGCATTAGGTGCTGAGGTGTCCGGCCCGGATCTCTCGAAAAAGTTAGATCGTCAGACATTCAATGAAGTGCATAAAGCATTACTAGAGCATCAAGTAATTTTTTTTCGAAATCAAAAGATAACGCCTCAACAACAGCTCCGATTTGCCAAGTACTTTGGTCCTATTCATGAACACCCTTATATGAAAGGAATGGATGGATGCCCGCAAGTACTCCGTATCAGCCGCACTCCAAAAGATCCGCGTGCTTTCGGTAATGCCTGGCATACAGATCAAATGTTTGTGCCGACACCAGCCTTGGGTACTATCCTATACGGTGTAACTATTCCTGACACGGGTGGAGATACATGTTTTGTGAATATGTATAAAGCCTATGATGCTCTGTCCCCAGGTATGAAAAAAATGTTGGCTAAAGTTAAGACTTGGGCTGTAGGAGATAAATTTAAGAAATTCGGTGGCGAGAAGCGCGCAGATAGCTGGAAGGGTAAAGCTACGATGCGAGCAAAAATACCGCCTAATGATCTGCAAACAGAAACAGCCCATCCGCTTATTCGCACTCATCCGATTACTAAACGTAAAGGTCTTTATTTTGGTAGTCATGTACAGCATCTCTACGATATGGCGGAGGATGAGTCAGAAGCCATTTTAGAATTTCTTCGCAAACATGTTGTGAAACCCGAATTTACTTGTCGCTTCCGATGGACGGAAGGTTCGCTCGCCTTTTGGGATAATCGGTGTACTCAGCATTACGCGGTCGATGATTACCCCGGTCAATCACGGGTTATGCATAGGGTTACCATAAGAGGGGATCGGCCGTTTTAGGGTCATATAACTTTCTCTCTATTCCAGTAACTTAAACGCAATCGCTGAGAGGAAGCCCGATAAGGTAGAGAGCCCGGTTATTGTGCTACCACCGAGATGTACCGACTCAGGGATCATTGCACTTGCAATCATTGTCAGCATAGCGCCCGCTGCTAACCCTTCGATTGCGACGACCCAACCATGGTTGATGCTACCGCCTAGCCAGTAGCCGAGTCCTGCGCCGATGGAGGTCATAACCATTAAACTAAACCACATAAGAAAAATTCTTAATCGGCTCCAGCCTTGCTTCTGCATGCCAATGGAACTGCTCATAGCTTCTGGAAAATTGGCCAAGAAGAGGCCAGCGATTAACGTGTAGGGAATAATGGAGGTAAACCCGACGGCGTTTACGCCATGCTGAGTGACGGCGGCTGTTACTGTAACGACAAGGGCTGAGCCAATCACAAAACTCTCAGGTATGCCATCTAGCAAAATGCCGAGCCAGATTGCCATTGGTGCGCCATCGTGCTCTTCACTTACTTCTTGTAGTTGGGTTTCTGTGGGCACCACGGTAGTTGAGGGAAGCGCTAAAATCGCTTCTTCGGTCCATTTTTCAGCTTTCGGGTCGTTGACTTTTTTTTCAGTAAGTACCTGGAGCCTATCGGAGGCAAGTGCGACAGCAGCTTGATCAAATTTCGGAGATTTTTTTCTCCAATAGTCAAAATTTTCTTTTGGCAAGGAAAACAATGAGGAATCGTATTTGGCAGTGGCTGTCGCTGTTCTATGGGAGCCGGTTATCAGCGCAATTTCGCCTAACACATCGCCAGGTTCTAGGTTAGATATGACCTCGCCACCTTGAGTCACTTCGATATTGCCGGACTCGATAAAATAAACGACGTCGCCCTCGTCACCTTCGGCAAACAATTGTTCGTCAGCGTCATAGGTTCTTTCATTTACGCTAGTGACAATCTCTTCCACAAGTTCCAATGGAAGATGGCGGACTAACTCACTCGCAGCCAACTGCTTAATAATATATTTGCGTCGTTTCACCTTGCGGCTGGTAAAATAGGTAATCGTTGCTGATGTTTTTCGAAGAAATCCGCCTTTAGAATTGACAATTTGATCGAGTGCCGCGAATAGGACGCCACCTACTACTGCACCCACTAGAAGATTTATTAAATGGTGTGTAGCTTCCGTTCGTGCGGCTTCGCCTTGGGCATGCATTAGGTGTATTGAGGTAGGGGCGACCAATTCTACCGCTAAGGCAGCAATTAAAGCTCCGCCACCAAAAGCAGTGAAAGCAGCCGTAACGCGGTTATTCGGATGCCAGTGCAAGCCTAACAGGGAGCCCAAGGGAAGTGATGCAGCCGAAAGCGCGCCCAATATTACGGCCCAAGATAGATATTGAATTTCCATGATACTTTACTAACCACGTGCTTGGATCGTTAATTTGATTTATAAGACTTTAATTAGGTGGTGTTCAATTGAAGTTCCTACTGTCACGCTATCTCGATTCCCTCTTCACTGGTTCTAGGCGCATGAGCAATACTAGCGGTATTAGGCATAGCATGATGACAGCCATTAGCTGAAAGTCGTACAAAAAACCGAGGAACTCGGCTTCTAAATCGACCATTCGGCTTAGCTGCACAACACCTATCTCCTCGTTTACATCCCAATTTTCAGGCATCGGCAGTTTTCTAAGACGTTCGGCCGTGATGTGTTCTGTCAGGCTGGTACGAGCGGATTGGGTGTGATGGACGAGGACGCTGACTAGGATAGATATGCCGATGGAGGTGCCGAGACGCCGCGCGAGCGAATTCATTACGGTTCCGTCAGGCCGAAGGTTCGCATCCAGGCTATAGAAAGCGCAAGCAGTAATCGGTACCGTGAAAGCGCCAATCCCAAAGCCTTGCAAAATGACGATGAAGCTTACATAAATCAGAGGCGTTTCTGGTGTAAGCCATGACAACAGCCACATGGATCCGGCCATAGAAAAAAGACCTAGCAGAACAGTGGGACGGGGATCTTTTCCTTGTAGCATCCAGCCAGCTATAGTGGCACCTACAATAGCGCCTATACCGCGCATCGACATCACAATCCCGGCACTCATCGGCGTGTGCCCCATGTGATGCTGAACGACTTTCGGTAGTAGCCCGGCCATGCCATAAATCATGAAACCAAGCATGAAAACCATTACCATGCCGATAAAGAAATCCCTATTTAGGAAGACACGGGGATCCACATACGTGTTTTTTGCCGTCATAATATGGATAGTAAAAAGATAGGTGCCGATTGCGGCTAACGCTGCAAAGCCAATAATCATATAAGACTCAAACCAAGCATTCCGTTCGCCTTGATCGAGCATCAATTGTAAAAATAAGATGGCGATGCTAAGGCAAATGAATCCAAATAAATCGAACTTAGCAGTTTTTTGGATGCCGCCCTCAGGGATATGTCTCGCGACTAGATAAAATGCGGCTATAGTGACTGGAATGTTAGCCCAAAAGACCCATCGCCAATCGAGCACTTCGGTCAAGAAGCCGCCCAAGATGGGCCCTAACATTACACCCACCATCCGACCCGATGACATCCAGCTAAAAGCCTTAGGGTGTTCTTCGCGCGGATAGGCGGCGAGTAATACTTGTTGACTAAGTGGATTGAGGCCCGCGGAAAAAATACCTTGGGCGAAGCGATATAAAATGAGTTCGATAAGGGAGTTCGACGTTGCAACGAATACGGTGCAAATAGTGAAGCCCGCGATAGTGATCAACATTAGTTTCTTGCGCCCAACTTTCCGGCTAGCCCAACCAAAGAAAGGCATGAAAATGGCAGCAGCTACCAGATAGGACGTAAGCACCCATGATATTTCGGTTATGGTGGCAGAGAAGCTACCTTGCATGATCGGTAAGGCCACACTGACAGCAAACGTATCCATCCCTTGCATCGAGCCACAAGGTACAATAGCGACTGCGACCCAAAACCTCTCACGTGGTGGCAGGAAGGTAGGTTGGTCGGTGCCCGTATTTGCCATAGGCTCGCTCATTCGTCCTTTTTCTCAATCTGTTCGCCAGGGGGACGAATACGTAACATTAATACCAATGGTAACAGCAGAACCATTAGCAGCGTCATGAGCTGAAAGTCATGTAGATAGGCAATGAATTCAGCTTGCTTATCGATTATTTTTTCCATTGATAGAACACCGCGAATAGTCTCCAAATTCCATTTATCGGGCAGCGGGAGATGCTGGAATAATTCATTATGTTGACTGTAATTTTCTCCTAAAATTTGGCGAGCTTCTTGCGAACTGCGAGCAAGCTGTGTGACCAGTACAGATACGCCGATACTTGAGCCGAGCCGGCGGAACAAACTTAATACAGATGTGCCGTCGGCTCGAAGTGAGGGAGGCATAGATTGAAAGGCAACGGTTGTTAGTGAAACGGATAAATATCCAAAGCCTGCACCTTGCATAAATAGGACAAGACAGATTGTAACTGCATTCACGTTCGGGGTGAAAAAGGATAACCACCAAGTCGAACCGGCAATGCAAACGATGCCAATAACTGCGATTGGTTTTGCTGAAAACCGCAGAAGCATGGCTCCTGACATTAATGACCCGAACATAGTGCCGAGACCACGTGCGACCATTAATAATCCTGTGGCAATAACAGGATAGCCCATATGGTTTTGTAAAATTGGAGGAATTAATCCAGCATATCCAAAGACCATGAAGTTTAGCAGAAAACCAAAAATCAACCCTATGACGAATTCACGATTAGCAAAAACTCGAGGATTCAAAAACGGATTTCGGCTCAAAAAGATATGGCCGCAGAAGACATAAATCGCCGCTGTGGTAAGACCAGTAAAGATGACGATTTCAATTGAATCGAACCAGTCCAAGGTTTGGCCTTGGTCCAGCACGAACTGCAAGGATAAAATTGCGATGCCGAGAACGATAAAGCCGAAGATATCAAATTTCTTTGTGCTTTCTGGATGGCCTTTTGGTACGTAGCGAAGGATTAAATAGGCGGCCAACAGCCCTAGCGGTACGTTAGTTAAGAATACGAATCGCCAGCTGAAATACTCGGTCATTATGCCGCCTAGCAAAGGGCCAATGATTATACCACTCATGCGTCCTGTAGTTAGCCAGCCGAAAGCGACACCTTGTTGGCGGGTGGGGAAGGTGGCGAGTACAACTTGCATCAGTAGGGGGTTAAATCCTGCACCAAAGAAACCCTGACAGAATCGAAAAAATATTATTTCTTCTAAACTATCCGACTGTGCAATCAGCGTGGCACAAACGCAAAAACCAACAATGATGGTTACGAATAATTTTCGTCGTCCGATGCGCCGTGCGAGCCAGCCATACATTGGTGTGAAGACGGTAGATGCAACGAGATATGCGGTTAGTATCCAGGATATTTCGACCAGTGTGACGGACAAAATACCTTGCATCCTGGGCAGCGCAACGCCGACGGCAAACGTATCCATGCCGGTAATCATTCCAGCGGGGAGAATGCCAATAACCACAGCGATTCGTTCGCGCGGGCTAAGAGTTTCGTCTTCTGTCCGTTCGCTCATGTTAGTCTTTGCTAACTTTAGTCGGTGGTTTTTTATTTTCCGTTTGGCTTTTAGGTGGCTCGACGCTACGGAATAAGAAAATTGTTGGAATCATCAATACAATAACTATGCATAGCACGCGGAAATCGAAAAGATAGGCTATAAACTCAGATTGTCGGGTTACTTCCTGGTTGAATGCTGCCATCCCTTGAATGTCTGTAAGGCTCCAGCTTTCGGGAAGTTGCCGATGACGAAATACTTCGTTCATTGGGGAAACATTCTGACTGAGAACTTCGTGATTGTACTGTGCATTGCGGGACAACATACCGACCAGTACAGAGACACCTACACTACTGCCTATCTTCCGCATCAGGCTCATAAATGCGGTAGCTTCAGCTCGATGTTCCGTTGGCATAGTAGCGAACGTCATAGCGTTGCCGGAAACAAAAAATAAACCGAAACCAAATCCCTGAATGATTATCGCAACTACAAAATGGTAGGTCTCTGTTTCCGGAGTAAAGCCCTGCATCATCCAAAGCGATAGGGCCATAAGCACCATTCCGGTAAAAAGTACATATTTGGGACTGAACCGGAGCATGATGCGACCGGCGGTGGTGGAGGCCAGTGCGGTTGCTATGCCGCGGGGTGCCATGATGAGGCCAATTGTTAATACAGGTACCTCCATTAAACGGTTTAGGAAAGAGGGGAGAAGGCCAGTAAGGCCAACTAAAATGACGCCGTGCATAGTGGTGAGACACAAGCCGACTACTAGATTTCTATTTCTAAAAATTGCCGGTTCAACGAAAGGCTCGTCGCTAGTCATGATATGGACAATGAACAAGTAGAATGCGGTTACAGCAATGGCTAGTTCTATAAGGATCTCTGATGACGAAAACCAATCGAGTTTATTGCCACGGTCCAGCATCAACTGCATAGCTCCAAGGCATAAGGTTAGCAGGACAAAGCCAAACCAGTCGAAAGGCCGTTTTTTGTCGTCCGAGCTTTCGGGTACAAAAAAATAAATGAGCACAAATGCGAGTGTTGCCAACGGAATGTTCACATAGAAGTTCCAACGCCAGGAAAGAAATTCTGTCAGAAATCCGCCAAGCGTTGGTCCAGCAATGGCGCTAAACATAACACCCATAGACCACCAACTTATGGCAGTCCCGTGCTCTTCTCGCGGATAAACATCTAATAAGATATGCATAGAGAGCGGTACCAGTGCGGCGCCAAAAATTCCTTGCATGAAACGGTAAACCACCATTTCGTTGATTGCGTTCGCTCCGCCCGCGAGCATTGAGCAGACAATGAAACCCGCTATGACAAATAGAAATAGGCGCTTACGGCCAAAGCGCCGTCCAAGCCAACTGACTGGGGGTGTCGCGATTGCGACAGCTATTAGGTAAGAAGTTAATATCCACGATGCTTCTTCGTAAGTTAATGAAAGACTGCCCCGGATATGGGGCAGGGCGACTGCCGCTAACAGTGTATCCATGCCTTGCAGACCTGCACCCAATACAGTAGCGGTCGTGATTATTCCACGATAGCGGATAGGCTGAGTGGGGGAGATTCTTGTGCTGGCCATGAAGATATTTATGCGAAACGCTTATTCGTTATTTGTAGAGGTATAGGGGATTATAGAACACGCTGTGGGTAGTTGGTACGGTTTCAACTTAGCTTCTTTGCACCGGCGGAAATGTCGTTTATTAGATGTCTATAAAGTGCAGTAAATCTTGAAAGGTTGGTAATGACAAAAAGGCCAGCAATTGCCCACGAGACACACGGCAGTGGTCCTGATTTGATCCTGTTCCATGGTGGTTTCGGCTGTCGTAAGCATTGGTCTCGGAATATCGTGCCGCTTTCGAAATATTTTACGGTTCACGCGCTGGATCACCCAGGTTACGGAGAATCCGCGGGTGTCGCGCGCGATATGACTGGCCCGGAATATCTTGATTTCTTTCATGCACAATTGCTCGACATGTTTCCGGGTGATGCACCGTTGCGCTTTGCAGGTTTTTCCTTCGGTGGAGGTATTTCGACGAATATGGCCGCGCGGCTTGGTAAGCGGGTATCCCATCTCTGTTTAATCTCTCCGGCCGGTTCCAAAAAGCGTAATTATGCAGGACGACCAACGCGCAGTTATAAAGAAGCAGGCGATGATGAGGCGGAATTGCGTAAAATCTGTCGCCATAACCTTTTGATAAATATGTTGTCTTATCCCGAGACGGTTACGGAGGAGACATTGGATATTCAGGTCTATTGTGTCCGAAATACGAAATTTAATAGCCGAAAGGTAAGTGGTGGTGAAACACTTTTGCCGGACTTGGGCAAGCTCAAATGTAAGCTCCGCGTTTTATGGGGTGAGGGTGATGACTCAGAGTACCGTCCTGCGGATCAATTAATTAATGATATCGCGGAGGCATCCCGCGGGACTTTAGATCTTCATAGAGTGCCAAAAGCTGGACATTGGGCAGCCTATGAGAACGCTGAAGCGGTTAACGACTTAATGATCGACTTTTTTAGCTAGGGTATGCAGTGTTTGTTGCAATGCAGTCGGCATCTAGCAAGATGAGCGGTGCGGAATTAAATACTTGGCACGTCGAAAACATCTTAATCATATAGGGCATGGCGGAGTGAAGTTGGTCGATGGCCCAATTAGCTTCGCTTGGGTAATCCGAAGCCCACCATTGAGACTTAATAGCAAGAGGTGCAAACATTGAGCGGTTCACTAAGATATAGGATGGACGGTAATGCTCGATGTATCGAGTAAGCGGTGCCGGGTTTGACGCATATTGCGCACGGATTAGCGCTTTCGTTTTTTGTTTTAATGGCGTTATGTAACCGGTTGCGTACGGAATGGCATATTCCCGTGCACCTTGAACGGATCGTGCGCTAAAACTGGGAATGTTATCGGCTTCAATCGCTAAGGATGCGATAGTTATATTTTTCGGAGCTGCCCGCAGATAGGCATAAAGTTGAGGGTGTTTGCCCGTGACATAATTCGCATACGGACTTGGTCCTAAGGGTAAGGGCAATATAAAAAATGCTGTGGCTATCGTGATAGTAATTACCGTGATGCTCCTGCTCTGCAGGCGGCTCTTGTTAGCAAAGGTCTTCCCGAGCTTTATTAAACCGGGTCCGGCTAAAAGTGCTGCGCCAATCCACGAGGTTGCGCGAAGGGGATGTTGTGAATACCGGCTTGGAAGATGGAGCTCAAAAAGAAATAAATGTGCTGCCAGGTAACCCAATACACTAGATACAACGACAACAAGTAAAATTGAAACGCGCTGATCTAGATTGCCGTCCATGCCTGTTGCCTTGAATATTAAAACGATAGGTACGCCAATCGCAAACACCAATAGGATGCCTGCGAGAAGGGGAGCAAATGCTAAGTTTAGCCGGAACGCTTCACCGCATCCCCATTCCACCGGCAGAAACCCGGCACGTGCACCGCATAAATATGTTTCGATGAAGCCGTTTAAGAAAAATGCCGACCGGCCACCCTCCTGAAGAGCGGGATCGCGCAATGCTTCTATACTGTTTATGATTGGTCCGTATCCTCCCGTATTGAGCAAGTAGGGAAGAAGCGCGCAGAAAATTGCTATTAAACCTGCCACCACAGGCATAAGCGTTGCATTTCGTAGCGCAAATTCCGGACGATTATTTTTCCATTTAAAGATCGACATACACAGAACGCCAGCTGATACCAGCGCTATTAATGGATAGAATAAGCCTTGTAGCGCACATGCTGCTGCAGTGGTCCAAGGGTGTTTTTGCATGAGAGCAAATAGGAACCACAAGAAAAGGGGGACGGCGAATGCACGTGGCACGGCGCTGAGTAAGGATTGATCAATCAACGATAAAAAAAAACAGGTTAGCCAACTTGCCGCAATGGAAACGGCCGCAACAGGATAGAGTGTCCATGTAATCCGATAGCTATAGTAGGCTGTGATAAGAAAAAGTGGGAGCGGTAAAAGTTTATTAGCAGTGAAGGGGGGCAAGCCTAGTAAGTTCAGTAGCCAATATATCGCCTTAAAACCATAGGGCGTTACAGTACGGAAGTACTCCGCTATTGGGTCATCCACGAAAGCGTTGGGGTCGCGCCATTGTTGCATCCAGAATAAAAACTGACGGGCATCGTCTTGGATGGTGAAAGGGGTTTCGAACGCGAGACTGAGTGCTTCCGCGGGCGGAATGGTGGCATATCCAAGTGCTAAAATTAATCCGGTTACATAAGCGCTGCGATTATCGACGTTCACCAATTCGCGTAGCCGTTCGGATAAAAAGCTCATGGGTTTCAGCTGACACCATATTTGTTGTCGTTTTCATTTTTAATGCGTCGCGCTGTTGCAAGATATTGACCGAGAAACGGTAACCCGATCAATGCAGGCAGTAAGTATCGGAGTGTACAGAATAAACCGAGCGCAGCTGCGACAGGGGCTGCTAGAAAAGGCTGATAAAAGAAAATAAGCGCTACATCCCGAGTGCCTATACCGGCAAAGGTGAAAGGTAGTAGTCCAACAAAAATTGAGAGCGATGCCATGGCCGCGTTGGAGGCAAATGGGATGGTGTGGTTTAAGGCAAATACGAAAAGCCAAATTTGGCAGATATGTAGTAGCCATAAAATGACTGATCCAATGATGACAATCGCAGCATTTCGCTTATCCGACCAAAATTGGACCAATGTATCAAGCCACGCTTCTTGCAGGGTGGCAATTTTATCGGGTAGATGACCTGGGGCTAAACTAATTGCAGTGGAAAAGCAGACCTCTGCAAAGGTAAATGATGACACCATTAATACCCCGACGAAGGCAACAATCAAAACAGCAACGGAGACAAGCCAGTAAAAAGTGCTAGTGCTAGCGATAATAACGAGACCAAGCGAACACCAGAAAAGAAGCGCTAAGACATCCCATGCTTTTTCAAAAACCACCAACGTAAGCGCGTTCGCAGGCTGCAAATGACCTTTCCGCGTGAGTGCATAAAAGCGTGCTAAATCGCCTAGTTTAGAAGGCAGTATTACGTTTAAAACGCTAGCCATTAAGGTCAAGTTCAGACTTTGGAAATATGAAAGCTTAGCCTGGGCCGGTGCGAGAAAACTGAGCCTCCAGGCGCTCATCGCAGTTAGGGGAAAAGTTAAAATCACCGCAAGGCCAAAATATCGCCAGTCGGCCATCGATAAGGCTCTTCTAAGACTACCTAAATCTATCTGCCAATAGATAACGCCAAGAATTGCTAAGCTGATTATTGCTGTAATTGTTATTCGCATTGAGTTCTGAGCAGTTTAGGGAGGTGGGTTAGCGGTCGTGTTGAATTCGATACGCATTATATCGTTTGCGTCTTTGGTTTAGTTGAATGTCCTCTAAAAGTTTTCTGTTAACGGATTGTAAATCTCCAATAAGGCCCGACATCCATAGTAAAATTCCCGTTAGGGCTAAAATAGCCGCTAAAATAAGACTTGGAGTGTGGGCGCGTGTAGTGCCTTCAAAGAACAAAAAAAGATAACGTGCACCTAATAAAACCCCGACCGTAAATGGGACGGATCCCAGAATGACAAACATTTTTAGGGGTTGGTAATATAAATAAATTCGTAAAATTGTAAGGATTGAACGCAAAATATAGCTTGGGATATTTTTGATCAGCCGTGATTCTCTTAGCGGCGCGTTGGTTCTTATCGGGACTGAGATGATGGAAATGCCTCGCTGGCCGGCTTCAATAATGGTTTCCAGAGTATAAGTGAAGTCTGAAAATACGTTCAATCGCATGGCGGCCTCAGCTGAGAAAGCACGAAAGCCGCTAGGGGCGTCAGTAATATTTGTGCCACTGATATTCCGGACTACCCAACTCCCAAAACGCTGTAGGCACTTCTTAATAGGAGAGAAGTGATCTATGTCGTTAATGGGTCGTGTGCCAATAACGATTTCTGCATGACATGAAAGGACGGGGGCGATCAATGTTACGATATCGTCGGCGCAATACTGGTTATCGGCATCGGTGTTAACGATAATATCTGCCCCGGCATCGAGGGCTTTTTCGATGCCGGCCATGAATGCCCGTGCAAGGCCGAAGTTCTGTGGAAGCTTTACTATATGTTCAACGCCATAGGCTTCCGCAATCTCGATTGTTTTATCTGTACTGCCATCATCGACAATCAATCTCTCAATGACATCAATACCAGGAATTTTCCGAGGCAATGCACTCAGCGTTGCAGGCAAGGCGTCTTCTTCGTTGAAACACGGAATTTGAATGATGAGTTTGGTCATCTCAGTAAAAACATACTTGGCGAATAGAGCCAGGGCCAAGTTATTTCTAATCTCCCGGTAATATTAAAAGTTTGAACCCTACCAATATGGCTGGGATGGCGAAAAGAGAATAAGCAATTGGGAAATCATTAGAAGTAAAAGTGAGTATCGACCCGAAGACAATTGGCGTCAGGATACATCCGCAATAGGTGACAACGAGCGACATCCCCATCACATTAGCGACTTGTCCCTTGGGTGCTCGAGTGGCGACTTCAGCGATATAGACGCCGTTCCAACCAGCTGCGGTTGCGGCTAATAGAAAAATCATAAGGCCGGTTAACCACAGAGGCCAACTAGTATCGTATTGCGCAATACCGTAGCTTGCTACTCCCATAATGATCCCGAGCAGCCCAAGTGTTTTCAAGGGAGGTATGTAATTATCTGCAACGACACCGAATAGAATACGAGCCACAAAGCTACCAGAGAAAGCTATGGCGTAAATTATTCCGGCGATTTCATGCGTAAGGCCAACATGTTGTACCATATAAGTGACTAAATAGGACGCAGAAGCTATTTGCAGCAGCACAAATGCAAATGACGATATGGCGAGCCAGCGTAAGGGCATGTTCCCAACTAATGTGCGGGCACCAGTAATGAAACTTTGCCATGTAAAGGCCACATGACTGGCTGTATCGCGACCTTCGTCCCACGTGTTTTGGAATGGCTGAAAAACGAAAGCCATGGAAATGCCTACCATCACGATAATTAGCAGGGCGTATTGCCACCCAATAATTACGGCGAGCAGAACTAGTAAGCCTGCGATTAGGTTCCCGAGAGGTACCGCTGCCTGCTTAATTGAGAAAATTAGGCTACGGATAGAGCTTGGTGAGTAACGCAGCAAAATATCTGAAGCTGCGGGTGTTGCAAGACCAAGGCTAAGGCCAATACACGCGGCACCGCCGAACATGAATACCACGTCGCCCAAACAACAGAGTGCAACACCTATTGAACTTGCTAATACGCAAGCCTGCATCATGCGCATGGGGCCGAAGCGGCCCGTAAAGGGCCCCGAAAATGGCGTAAAAATTGTCGAGGAGAGATAAAGAACTGCCACGAAAAGACTGATCTCCTGGGCATCCATATCAATTTCTGGAGCCATAACCGGAATGACAAAAACACAAAGCGCGATAAGCGAATGCATACATAGCATAACGCTGACCGGCAGAATCGCATCTCTCTTGGTCGGATTTTGCATCTCGGAAAACTTAGAGTGGATAGATCATAGGGTTTCTAGATGTGCAAGGCATAGGTGGGGCCAGGTCATTTGTCTAGCTATTGTTCGGCCGAGACGGCTCTGGCATGATCACTTGCAAAATTAGTGTATTATTTAGAGAGGCACCATGCCGTATCGTAGTTTTCTGTTCGCACCAGGTAACCATCCACGCAAAGTAGACAAAGTTTTCGAGTGCGGCTCTGACGCTGTCATTCTTGATTTGGAGGATGCGGTTGCCAACGCTGAGAAGGTTGGAGCCCGAGCGACTGTTGTAGAAGCTTTAAAGAAACCGCGTAATAACAAAGGGTATGTGCGTGTCAACGCGCATCATACAGAATTTTGCTTTGGAGATTTGACCGAAATTATCGGCCCATGGCTCGATGGAATTATCTTGCCGATGGTGGAGACGGCTGATCAATTGCACACGGTGGATTGGTTGATTGGGAATTTGGAAGTCGCTTCCGGCATGGAAAAAGGAAAGATTGACCTTATTCCGATAATCGAGACTGGTAAGGGGATCGCAAATCTTGCCTCAATTGCAGGAAGTGGGACGCGGGTACGGCGGCTGGCGTATGGGGCAGGCGATTATACCCTGGATATGAACATGGAATGGACTTTAGAGGAGACTGAGCTGAGCGAGGCGCGGGCAGAGATGGTTCTGCAATCGCGCGCTAACGATCTTGAGCCACCGTTCGATACGGTTTGGATTCACATTAAAGACATGAAAAATTTAGAAAAATCAACTCGCTTAGCCCGTCAAATGGGCTTCCAGGGCAAGATGTGTATTTATCCTCCTCAAGTGGAGGTGGTCAATCGTGTATTCACGCCGACGAAAGACGAAATAGCCTTTGCCGAGAAAGTGGTGGCGGCATTTGAAGAGGCCGAGAAAGCTGGTTCTTCGGCGATCCAATTGGACGGCTATTTTATCGATTATCCTATTGTTTATAAGGCGCAACGCACTTTGGAAGTTATGGCAGAAATCAAAGGCTAATGTATTTTATTTGCCGTTATATGCATCCAAATTGATGTCATCGTCCCGCTCGTCGCCGGGAAATGCTAATTCAATGTGGTTACCGTCCGGGTCATAGGTGTGGACTTGTACAACGTCGGTTTCAGGAATGTAGTTTGCCCAATACGCGTTTTTTGTTTTACGAAGAGTGTTAATTGTGTCGGCCAGCCCTGTGCAACGCATTGCATAATGCTCAATACGGGGTTCGCCGCCCGTTTTCAATTTGTCGCGTTTGACTAGGTGAACGACTGGTATATCACCCACGAAAAGCCATGCGCCAGCCCTGCCAAAATCTGGGCGTTTGCCGTGATGCATCCCAAGTACATCCTCGTAATACTCTATCAAACTTTCCATTTTTTCCGTATGGATGTTTATATGTTCAAGATATTCGATGGTCATTCGGGACTCCTTTTTAATGGAGATTTTGGCGTTGCTATGGGGATTGTCAATATGGCCTGTTTGCCAGTTACTTTCGATTGACTCAAGTGAGATTTACCCTATAGTCCCGCCCTTCCGGTAACGTGGGTACGATCAAATAGTATCTTGCCCCGCCGATGCGGATCGGCTGACTGGAAATATGTATAACACCGGGTAAACCAGGGTAAAGATCGATGAGTAAACGAATCCGCGCAAAGTATAAGATTGACCGCCGTTTAGGCGTCAACCTTTGGGGACGTCCGCGCAGCCCCTTTAATAATCGTGAATATGGTCCAGGCCAGCATGGCCAGCGCCGTAAGAAACCGTCTGATTTTGGCACACAGCTCATGGCTAAGCAAAAGCTTAAGGGCTACTACGGCAATATTGGAGAGAAGAAATTCCGTCGCTATTATCTGGAAGCATCTAAACGTAAGGGAGACACATCCGAGAATCTCATTGAGCTTCTGGAACGCCGCTTAGACGCGGTTGTTTATCGCGCTAAGTTCGTGCCGACTGTCTTCTCTGCACGCCAATTTATTAATCATGGCCACATCATGGTGAATGGTAAGCGCGTCAACATTCCTTCCTATCAAGTGCAGGATGGTGACATAATTGAAGTTAAAGCGAAGAGCCGAGAAATTTCCATGGTTTTACAGGCGATTGAATCGGTGGAGCGAGAATTTATCGACTATGTTGCGGTGGATACGCGTAAAATGGCAGCGCAGTTTGTGCGTGCCCCGAAATTTGAGGATGTACCCTATCCAGTATTGATGGAACCGAATCTCGTGATCGAATTCTATTCGCGATAGAGGCTTGGCAAACAAGAGAAAAGGCACCCTCAAAGTTGAGTCGTGACTTTTTGACTTACTCTTTGTCTGGTTTAGGATTGTTCGACTTCAATGCCTTTGTCACTAATCAGCGTTTGAAGTTCGCCAGTATCGTGCATCTCGCGTATTATGTCGCAGCCACCAATAAACTCGCCTTTGACATAAAGCTGTGGAATGGTTGGCCAGTTACTAAATTCTTTGATCCCTTGGCGAACTGAAGGGTCTTCAAGTACATCGATACCCTTAAATTTGACATTGAGTTCACTTAGTACTTGCACAACCGCAGCCGAAAAGCCGCATTGGGGGAATACCGGGCTGCCTTTCATGAACAAAACAATATCATTGTCATTCACTTCCTGCTGGATACGTTCAGTTATGGGGCTCTCTGACATGGGAACATCCTTTAAATTTATATTCGTTTGAACCAAAGATAGCTTGATCAGACGCCTTCGGGAATAGCTGTTTGTAGGGCAAGTGCGTGCAGCTCATTACCCATGCGTCCGCGTAGGGCATTATACACCATTTGGTGTTGCTGGACGCGGTTTTTCCCTTTAAAGGAAGCAGAGGTTACGAATGCTGCATAGTGGTCGCCGTCGCCGCGCAAATCGTTTATTTTGACGTCGGCGTCCGGCAGCGCCTCTTTGATCAAAGTTTCGATCTCATTTGCGGCCATCGCCATGTTTTATCTCCCCTTATTCACCCGCATTCGCCATATAGTTAGGTAGCCAGCTTCGATGACGGTTGGCAAGGTCCAACACAGATATGGAGATGCTATCACCGAGTGTCAATGCTGATCCACCGACAGTACCAATAACGGCTGCCGAAATACCGACGGATTTAGCCGAGCCTAATATTGCCTCTGACTGCTTTGAGGTAATCACATAGCGCGCTTGATCCTCGCCAAAGGCCCACGCAAACAGGGGAATATCGATTTCTGGAGATTTAATGTTCGCTCCAATTTCGCCGGCTATGGCCATTTCAGCGAGTGCCAAAAGGAGACCGCCATCAGAAATATCATGGCAAGTATCTATTTGTCCGTCCGATATTAGGTACCGCACAAAATCACCGTTTTTGCGTTCAGTGGTGAGGTCTACCGGCGGTGGTGCGCCGACTTCCCTGCCTTCAACTTCTCGCAAATAAAGCGATGCGCCGAGCCAGCCGGTGGTATCTCCGATCAAAATGATCGTGTCTCCTTCCGCTTTGAATGCGCAATTTGCGGTGCGATCGAGATTATCAATCAACCCCACCCCACCTATGACCGGTGTCGGTAATATCGCTTCTCCGTTTGTCTCGTTGTAGAGCGAGACATTTCCAGAGACGACAGGGAAGTCGAGTACGCGTCCTGCATCACTAATCCCGGCAATACAACCAACTACCTGGCCCATTATGACGGGGCGTTCCGGGTTGCCGAAATTGAGATTATTAGTCAATGCTAGGGGTTTAGCTCCAACTGCCGTAAGATTACGCCACGCTTCCGCTGCGGCCTGTCGGCCACCAGTTTCAGGGGCGGCAGCGCAGTAGCGGGGTGTACAATCAGTAGTAACAGCAAGTCCACGGTTTGTGCCGTGAACACGTACAACGGCAGAATCTCCTCCGGGTCCTGCAACAGTATCGGCCATAACCATATGGTCGTATTGTTCCCAGATCCATCGTTTCGATGCGGAATCTGGCGTGGAAATTAATTCTAGCAGAACATCTTCTAGATTTTCGGGAGGGGATAATTCCCTCGCTTGAATTTTTGGTGCCTCCGGCGTTTTTTCCCAGGGACGATCATATTCCGGGGCGTTCTCCACAAGCGGATCAACTGGGATATCAGCCATAATTTCGCCATGCATCTTCAACACTAAATTGCCGGTATCAGTAATTTTCCCAATTATGGCGAAATCCAATTCCCATTTATCGAAAATCGCTTGGGCCATTTTCTCGGAATTTGGCTTAAGCACCATCAGCATGCGCTCTTGGCTTTCCGACAACATCAACTCATAAGCGGTCATAGCGGTCTCACGCGCAGGGACAAGGTCAAGATCGAGTTCGACACCAACGCCGCCTTTTGAGGCCATTTCGACAGATGAAGAGGTAAGGCCGGCTGCGCCCATATCTTGGATAGCAACGATTGCATCAGTCGCCATTAGCTCTAAGCAGGCCTCCAGTAATAGTTTTTCCGTAAAAGGATCTCCCACTTGGACTGTGGGACGCTTTTCTTCTGAATCGTCGGAAAACTCAGCAGATGCCATCGTCGCACCGTGGATGCCATCACGGCCGGTTTTCGAGCCCACATACACCACCGCATTACCGTTTCCCGCGGCTGCAGAATAGAAAATTTTATCAGTATCAGCCAAGCCAACTGTCATTGCATTTACCAAAATATTACCGTTATAGGCAGGATGAAAGTTGACCTCTCCGCCGATGGTTGGAACCCCGATACAGTTGCCATACCCACCAATTCCTCCTACCACCCCTGAAATAAGATGCCGAGTTTTTGGATGGTTAGGACTTCCGAAACGTAGCGCATTGAGGTTGGCAACTGGGCGGGCGCCCATGGTAAAAACGTCTCTCAGAATTCCGCCGACGCCAGTAGCGGCTCCTTGATAGGGTTCGATGAAACTGGGGTGATTGTGGCTTTCAATTTTGAATATGGCGGCTTTGCCATCCCCAATATCTACTACGCCTGCATTTTCTCCAGGTCCCTGGATGACTTGCGGGCCATCAGTTGGTAGGGTTTTGAGCCATTTCTTTGAAGATTTGTAAGAACAATGTTCGGACCACATCACCGAGAAAATACCAAGTTCGGTAAAACTAGGTACGCGGCCCATTATGGCCAATACGGTCTTATATTCATCTTTAGTGAAGCCGTGTTCGGCGATTAATTCATCGGTAATTATCGGCGTCTCGACCATTATGCTAACTGCTCTGTTAGGGTCGCAAACATAGTGATACCGTCAGTGCTGCCGTGTTGCGCATCCACGGCTCTTTCCGGATGGGGCATCATGCCCAGGACGTTACGCTCTTCATTCAAAATACCGGCAATATTGCGCTGCGAGCCATTGGGGTTGTCGCTCGAATATCGAAAAGCGATCCTATCTTCGTTTTCCAATAGCTCCAGCGTATCGTTGCTAGCGAAATAATTACCGTCATGATGGGCGATGGGGATAGTTATTAGGTTTGACTTGTCATAGCCGGTTGTAAAAATACTATTAGTAGTTTCAACGCTCAGTGAAACGGATTTGCAGACAAACGTAAGGCCAGCGTTACGGATCAGAGCACCCGGCAAAAGTCCCGTTTCTGTTAGCACCTGGAATCCGTTGCAAATACCCAGAACTGGAGTGCCGCTTTTGGCATGTGCTACGACCTCTCGCATCACCGGTGAATTCCCCGCCATGGCGCCGGCGCGCAGATAGTCGCCGTACGAAAATCCACCAGGGACAACAATTAAATCTACTTTTGGTAATTCATTATCGTTGTGCCAAACCATAGTAGGCGATCGGCCGGTAGTATTTTTAAGTGCTACAGCAGCATCACGATCGCAATTAGAACCTGGGAATACTATGACGGCGGATTTCAATGAGAGCCGTCCTCCAGTTGGATTTCGTATCGCTCTATCACCGTATTTGCGAGAAGCTTTTCGCACATTTCGGTTGCTTGCGAATGCGCTTTTTCAGCTTTGGTTTCAGTGATATCAATTTCGATAACTTTACCCATCCGTACTTCGCCGATATCGGTAAAACCGAGTGATGTTAAGGAATGTTCGATGGCTTTGCCTTGAGGATCAAGAACCCCATTTTTCAACATGACCTGGACGCGTACTTTCAATGGAGATACCTCTATTTAGCTTTTTCGGTGGTTGGCATGTCACCGTCACCTGTTTCCGTCAGAATACCGAGCCTACGGGCAACTTCCTGATAGGCTTCCTCTACACTCCCTAAATCGTGTCGAAACCGATCCTTGTCCATTTTATCATTAGTCTTAATATCCCAAAGACGGCAAGAGTCGGGACTGATTTCATCTGCGAGAACGACACGAGCCTCTCCGTTTTCTTCAAATAAATGTCCAAACTCAAGCTTAAAATCGACCAACTTTAGCCCGATACCTGCAAAAAGGCCGGACATATAATCATTAATCCGAAGTGCTAAGGCCATCATTTCATCAATATCTTTGGGGGTTGCCCAACCAAAGGACGTGATGTGTTCTTCCGAAACTATTGGGTCCCCTAGCTCGTCAGCTTTGTAATAAAACTCTACGATGGAGCGAGGGAGGGGCGTGCCTTCTTTCACTTGAAAACGCTCGGTAAATTGGCCTGCAGCGATGTTGCGAACGACTACTTCCACTGGGATAATTTCCGCCTTATAGACTAGCTGTTCGCGCATATTTAGGCGACGGACAAAATGGGTTGGCACCCCAATTTCTGCAAGCCGCAGCATGAGAAATTCGGAAATCCGGTTGTTCAGGACACCTTTACCTAAGATGGTGCCCTTTTTCTCATTATTGAAGGCCGTAGCATCGTCTTTGAAATATTGTACGATGGTACCTGGCTCAGGACCCTGGTATAGTATTTTAGCCTTGCCTTCATAGATCTTGCGACGGCGTGACATCTGTTCGTACTCCGGATAACCCAATCCTTCTTTAGCACTTTAACTTTGATATAGCATTGCCACGCGAGACAACAAATCAAATCGCTTCAATCGCTATTTTCACAGCATATGAACGAATCTCAACGCTCCCAAGCGATGTTAAAGACTGACCTCAAAAGCTAATTAATGTCTATATATTGCTAATCCAACATTAAAAAATATATTTAACTAATTGTTATTGCTTGAATAAAATAAGAGCCTGCAAAACTCTCTAGGCTTAGCCTTTTTTTTATGGAACGGCCATCAGTTTCAATAGTGTTTTTAGGATAATTATTTCGTCCACTGGTCTATAGCGATTATTGTTAAGCTAATTATGCTAAATCTTTAAATGATTCGGTAATCATTACACCTGCTGCTCAGTAAGATCACTCCAAAGCATTTCCGCTCCACGTCCTGCGGCGCGGCGCCCAAGTTCTTCTGCCCATTGGCTATCGGAGCCATATTCGGCACGCCAGCTCCAAAGGCGGCGGGTAAAAAAGTTAAGCATATGCTCGTAAGTGAAACCAATTGCGGCATGAACTTGATGGCCGGTCTCAGCGGCTTGGGTTGCGGTTTGTCCAGCTATAATTTTTGCTACCGCTATTTCAAACCTTGCGTCCCCACGGTCTGCCGCGCGGAATGCTGTTTCTGTAGCCATTGTTGCTTGAGCGGTATGTGCAGCCAAACTAGCCAATTGATGCTGAATAGCTTGAAATTTTGAAATAGTACGTCCAAACGCTTCACGTTCTAATGCGTATTTTGTCGAAATGTCCAGGACGCGTTGCACGGCGCCTGTCAATTGTGCAGATCGAAATAATGCACCGTATAGTCTAATGGTATCGCGAGTGAATTCATATCCCAAAGGATTACTAACTGCAGCAACGGGAGTTTGGTCTAGGTGAATAAGATCGCGTGGCTCTCTGGCCATATTAGTATCGGATGTAATTTCTCCTGAATTCTCTTCGAGAATGGCAACACGCAGTTCGCCACCAGCGTCTGCTACTGTAACTAGATACTTGGCGCTTTTGCCCCAGGGGGTGCGTGGTGCGGTTCCTGTCATAGACCAGCCGCCTGTATCTTGCCTAATTTTGAGTGGCGAATTATTACGGCTTTCCAAGACAGTTAGTGGACCTTTGGGAATTTGGATTCCAGAGATATCAGCTAACCAACTAGCCAATATTGTTTCGGGAAGAGGGAGTGGAGCGGCGTGATAGCCAGCCGCGAATATAATTTCATAAGTATCGCTGAAACTTGCGCCAGCGCCGCCGTTTTTGTCGCTTACTAGTGGATGAATAAGTCCATTCTCTGCAATAGTGTCCCAGAGACCATCTGGCCATTTACCGACCTCGGCGTTTTCCTGTAATTTTCGCGTGACCAATTCGCTGAATAAGCGGTGGACGGTCTCTTTTAGAATCTCAGTAAGCTCGCTCATCGAATGCCCATTCTTCTGGCAATGATGCCTCGCAACACTTCTCGCGTGCCGCCGCGCAGTGAAAAGGATGGCGCTCCCATATTAATTTCGGCATAGGTTTTTTCAAACTCCGAGCCGTTCTCTAGGCCTGCCTCTACGCCAAACAATTCATGTGCTATGCGCGGAATGGATTGTTCGAAGTTGACGCCTATTTCTTTTACTAAAGACCCTTCAATTTCGGGGTCTTCTCCATTTTGCTGCATGCTAGCAACTGATAATGACATTTGGCGGAGGCTGGCTAAATTCGCGACCATTTTGCCAATTTCAACCGCAGCTCTCTCGCCTGGATTTTGTGTAGCCTCTCGGGTGATACTCTCCATTAGTAATTGGCTAGACATGTATCGTTCCGGACCAGAGCGCTCAAAAGTAAGTTCGGTCAAAACTTGCTTCCAGCCTTCATTTTCTTCGCCAATTAGGGCGTCCTCGGGTAAAAAAACATCTTCGAAAAACACCTGATTGAAATCGTGACGGCCGGCCAAATTAATTACTGGTCGAATTTCTATTCCATCGGTGTTTTTAAGGTCGACGAGGAATTGCGACAGGCCCGAATGCTTCTCTGCTTTCGGATCGGTACGAAATAGGCCAATCATGAAATGAACCATATGCGCCTGAGAGGTCCAAATTTTAGAACCATTAACTAGGTAACCGCCATCCACTTTTTCTGCTTTGGTTCGAACTGCAGCGAGGTCGGAACCCGTATCGGGTTCGCTCATGCCAATACAAAAGTAACATTCGCCTTTAGTAACACGTGGTAGAATATTGAGACATTGAGCTTTACTGCCAAAACGCATCAGTAATGGTCCGCTTTGACGATCGGCTATGTGGTGGAGTGCAATTGGCGCTCCGGCCGCAAGCAGTTCTTCCTGCACGACATAGCGTTCCAGTATACTTCGTTCGTGTCCGCCATATTTTTTGGGCCATGTCATCCCAATCCAACCGCGGGCACCAATTTTTTTGCTGATTTCCGCATCGCCGTCGCTCCAACTATTTGCGCGGTCCGACGGAGGACTGTCTGCGAATTCCCTATTAAGAAATTCACGAACTTCAGTGCGTAATGCGTTAGCGTTTGGCGGTAGTTCGCATGGCTGATAACGAATTCGGTCCATAATTACTTTCCCAATTGGGGTTTCAGATATTCTAACAAATCATTCTCATAAGTTTATTGGAGTAAACTGGTGTTGCCTTGCTGGACCTGAAGCGAAGAGCCACTTATCGGGACTTTCTCGCCCACTTCGTTTCTCTGGCCTAGCAATAGCAACTAGGCTGCTAGATACGGTTCCATAATCACCATACCCGTCAATACACATGGCGCTTGTAGGATCGTTTACATCGCCAAGTGCTCTATTCCCTAGAATATCGCACCAGCCCTGCCAGTTGTTTTTATCGGGATCGGGTATCATTGCGTTCTCGAACTGCGGTAAATAATGCGCTATGCGTGCGCTTTTGGTGTCATTTATATCATAGCTGGTGAACATCGAAATTCCATCTGGGATGGGGGTTACCTTTACTTTGGCCGTACCCCCTGGATTAGAAATCCACCAAGCCTCTCTATTATCAGCAATAATTAAGTTGAAACTTCGATAGGCGGCCGTGTTCAATTCGCACAATGCCTCGGCTGCATCGCTAGCATTCGCATGTTCAAGCGCATCGAGAACTAATTCGCCACGGCTGCGTTTATCGTTTGCAGGACCAAGGGTGCCGTGGCGATTTAAGATTGCCGCTACTATTCCATGATCATTGTGCCCAAGCCAGCTGCCACCTGCGAGGCGATCGCGGCCGGCCACCGTATCGGGCCGATCAGGCCAATGCCGAGCTGGTGGGTCCCACAATCGAGATTTCATTTCGTCACGATTAGCCGCGATTAGAACTGGCCAATCTTTTTTAGGTCGACGTAAAATTATAAGTGTACACATCTGTGTGGGCTATAAAGGCTGGCATATGCGGATAATTTTTACTGGCGCCGCGGATATAATGTTTAGTTGCTGAAAGAGAACGGCGCAATACTGGAAAACTTGGTAGAGCAAGTTACCCTCAATGGTCATAAAAAAATATACCTGATTTTAACTGCTTCGGAGAACGGCAATCATATCGCTAGATGATCGGTAAAAAGCTTTTGACGCCAAATTCCAACAACATCTAGAAATACAGTTTAAGGTTACGGTACGACGTAATAAATTATTAGGTTAGTGGGCTGCGGCGCAGAAGTTTACGCAAAACAGGTTGTGGTATCTGACTTTGATGAGCCAGGCGACGAAGATGTTTTGTGCAAGGTTTTGTTATTTGAAGGGTAAAGGCATTTACATTAGAAAAAATAGTGCAGATGGAAATGGATGCATTCCTGCATAAAGCCAGTTTCGTGGAGAGTAGTACTCACCAATTAATACCAAGGTTGCTTGATCTCTTTTCTACTTTGGCAGAGGGGCGGTCGCGTCCGGGGTGCCAGGTCTCGAAGAAGGGGGTTTTCTGGGAGTTTCTTTTCCATCTCTAACTTTGTTGTTTCCTTTAAATTTACTCTCGGTGCCTTTATTCGCTGTTGTTCCGAGTGTTTTGACCTTTTTGTCATCTTTCTGTTTCCTGACTAGTTCCTTGGTCTTTGCAGGGATTCTGGTCGGGAAAGCTTGGGCGATCGCTGAGTAAACCCGGGCACGCGCGCCAGAATTTCGAATGCGACGTACTGCACGGAGAGAGAGCCGCTGTTTCCCTTGTTGTGCTGCCGCTACGGCAACCCGTTGCAGGGCTTGATTACGCGCATTTAGGTTTGCCTCCAGTTGGCCGGTGGGCTTTTTCAGTGTAAGGCTCTCAGGTACCCGTGCTGCGGTGTCGAATGCTTGGAGTAATTCGCCTACCTCGATTTGCGCGCGCATCAGATTGGTCAAAATTTCCGGGTATTTTGGGTTCTCGCGATTCAGCCAAGAAATTCGCCATGCAGCTGCAAGTGATCGAAGAGCCGCTTCTTGACGATGGACCCTAGCATCGGCAATGGCTATACCAGTGAGAACTAGAATTCTGGCGGGATCATCCGGCAACTGATCAAGCTGTTTCTTAATGCGGTAAAATAAGGTCTCATTCATTGAAACTAACCCGGCCCGCGTCTGCACATCTATAATCATAGGAAGCGCTTTCGCGAGTTCTTGCGGTTTTGCATTAACCCTAGTCGGTTCCATTGCGCGCGCTAACAAAGCGCTTGCTTTTGCTCGGTCTCCTTTTTCCCCATAGAATAGCGCCACTGGCGCAAATATTTGAGTTCGTGTCCCCACGTGGGGAATATAATCTACGAGTTTAATCGCCTCCTTCATCTTTTGTTTTTGGAGTAGCACCTTACCCATTTTAAGCAATGCGTCTGACTGACGACGACGGTCGCTAATAAAGCCAGCATTCCTAAAGGCATCCGCGAGGCGGCCTACTTTTGATTGTTCCGTGATTAGATGAGTGATTGCATCATATTTTTTATCATTGCTATTAATTGTTTCAGCTTCTTGAAATGCTAGTGCGAATAGAGAAACTGCGGCTTCTAGGTTACCGCTTTGAGCGGATGCGCGTGCGATAGACGCGATAGTTTTGGATTTGTGTGTGGAATCTGGCATGCTGCGGAGGATTTCTTGAGCTGCGATGCGATCGTTTAGTAAAACCAGGGCAGCTGCCAAATCAGCTCGCAGTGTATGGCGCCCATCGAAGGTTGTTTTCTTTAAAATTTCTTCCGCAACAACCAATGTTTTGCGTGATCCCTTGCGATCACCGGCGCTTGCCTGAAACTCTGCGATGCGAATATGCGTATTTATAGTATCCTTGGTATCGGGCTTAATCGATTTCGTAATGCGGAAGGTGAGAGCTAAAACCTTTTGTACATCTTTTCTTAGCGCTTTGGCGTTTGCATCCTGCATGGTTTTGGCAATTCGGAGGAGGGCGTCCACACGCTCAAAGCGATCGGGAATTAAAAGTGCTGTAGTTGTGGCATTCTCGTAGCTTTTTAGAGCCAGGTATCGGCCTGAGAGACGTTTTATAGTTTCACCACCGTCACGTTCAATTTGTTTTCCACTGGCCAATTTTAGTGCACGCTCCAGAGTAGCTTTTGAATTTTGCAGTCGTCCTTGTCTTTTTTCGTAGTCTGAAACGTGGAGCAGGGCTCGGGCGAGCCATAACTTATCCTCAATAGATTTTAGTTCAATCGCGGCATCGTCCGGTTTATTGCGTTTGAGAAAAGCCGCTACTAAGCCGGTAAGCGCCTCGCCTTGTTCCGCAGGATCTTTCAATCCCAATGCAGCGATACGGATAAGCGTCAGTGGGTCACGCTCAACGGCGCGTCTCAAAGTCGGGTCAAGATTGGCTAGCGGGTCTTTTTCCTCTTCCCGTTGTTTTTGAGCATTCTGTTGCTCCTGGGAATAGGAAGATTGAACGCAAAATACGGCTGCGAAGGCCGCGTATGCGATAAGCCAATGTCTAGTTATCTTCGAGAACGCGGCTAAAAATCGTCTCCACATGTTTGGTGTGGTATCCAAGATCGAATAGCACCTCAAGTTCATCATTTGCGAGATAGTCTGCGATTTCCTTTTCGCCTTTAAGGAGATTTAGAAACGCGCCATTACCTTTCCAGACTTCCATTGCATTGCGTTGGACCAGCCGATAGGCGTCTTCGCGGCTCATGCCTTTTTGTGTTAAGGCTAACAATACCCTTTGCGAATTATGAAGGCCGCCCAGTTTTTCAAGATTCTGTCTCAAAGCGTCTTCATAGACTACAAGCTTTTCTATAACCCCTGCTAAACGTGAGATTGCGAAGTCGAGCCCAACGGTAGCATCCGGTGCAATGACGCGTTCAACGGAAGAATGCGAAATATCCCGTTCGTGCCAAAGCACGACATTTTCAAGCGCCGGCGTAACCGTGCTACGGACTAGTCGAGCGAGACCGCAAAGGTTCTCTGTCAAAACTGGGTTGCGTTTATGCGGCATTGAAGATGAACCTTTTTGACCCGGTGAGAAATATTCCTCCGCTTCGCGCACTTCGGTTCTTTGCAAGTGACGAATTTCTGTTGCTAAGCGCTCAATAGCCGAGGCGACGATGCCGAGAGCCGCAAAGAAGGCCGCATGACGGTCGCGCGGAATAATCTGGGTGGATACGGGTTCTATAGCTAGCCCTAGTTTGCCTGCGACGTGGGCTTCTACCGACGGATCGATATTAGCGAATGTACCAACCGGCCCGGAAATAGCGCAAGTTGCAATCTCAGTGCGTGCATTTTTCAGTCGTTGCCTGCACCGGACAAATTCCGCATAGTGGCCCAATAGTTTAAGGCCGAACGTCGTGGGCTCCGCATGAATACCGTGGCTTCGCCCCATACAAGCCGTGTGCTTAAATTCGTTGGCACGGGTTTTTAGAGCTACCAATAACTTATCCAAACCTTTCAGTAATAAATCCGCAGCCTGCGTCATTTGTACGGAAAGACAAGTGTCGAGTACATCCGATGAGGTCATGCCCTGATGGACGAAGCGTGCCTCTTCTCCGACTTGCTCGGAAAGTTCTGTCAAGAAGGCGATGACGTCATGGCGAGTTTCTGCCTCTATTTCATCGATACGTGCTATGCGTTCGGGGGTATAAGGCAGGTCGCCTTTTTCCCAAACTGCCTTGGCAGCTTCTTTGGGTATTACATCAAAATTTGCCAGCGCATCACACGCGTGGGCCTCTATTTCAAACCAAATACGAAAACGATTGGCCGGTTCCCAAATTGCAGTCATTTCCGGTCGACTATAGCGTGGAATCATGCGAGAGCTACCGTCTCATTAGTGAACAAATAATTTTCTCAATTCATAAGCGCTTGGATAGAAGAATTCCATATCTCTTAGGCGAAACCGCTTCCCGTAAGGGATTGAGGTTAATATTTACAAGGGCCAGTACGCAAAAAATTTTGATAATTAGCGAATCTAAGGCCTGGATTGGAGTACGGCTTCTCTTGCGGGTTAGGCTAGGACAAGTACAATCCACGCTAGTTTGAAAAGGGTGGGGAAAATGATTCATGGCAATGCTTGATAAGCATAAACGACAGCAGGTACGAATCGATATGGCATCGTCGTTTCGTTGGGCGGTGCGCCATGGTTTACATGAAGGAATATGTAACCATTTCAGTTATGCAGTTGGCGATAATAAGTTTCTGATTAATCGTTGGGGTTTGCATTGGTCAGAAATTACAGCGTCAAACATTTTACTGGCTGATTATGACGGTAACGTATTGGAAGGCGAGGGGCATGTAGAGCCGACCGCGTTCTATATTCACAGCCGTGTCCATTTGGCCTGCCCTCAAGCGGTTTGCGCCATGCATACACATCAGCCCTATACGACAGCTATTACGTTGCTAGAAAAGGGTAGATTAGAACCGTGTGAACAAAAGGCAGTTCGGTTTCACGGTCGGCTTGCTTATGACGATGAATATAATGGTGTTGCCTTGAGCGTGAAGGAGGGCGACCGGCTTGCCGCAAAGCTTGGCAATAAAAGCGCACTTATGATGGGTAGTCATGGGGTGATAGTGACAGGGGTTAGTGTCGCTCACACTTATGACGACCTTTATTATCTGGAACGTGCTTGCGAAGTCCAAGTATTGGCACTCTCGACCGGCAAGCCATTGGTCAGGCTCAGTGAAGAGGTAATTTCCTCCACAGCGGAGCAAACAAAAGGCGAGCGTGCGAGCGCGCCAGATCATTTTGAGGCGCTTAAACGTGTGCTTGATCGCGATGAGCCTGATTACAAAGATTAATTAGACGGAAAGTAAAATAATCATGAGGATACTGGTTGTAAAAGGTGATGGGATTGGTCCGGAAATTGTACCAGAGGGGCAGCGGTGTCTCGAAGCTGCTAGTGAGGCTTTTGGCCTCGGGCTTACTTTTCAAGAGGACTTTATAGGCTTCGATGGTATAAAAAAATATGGCCATGCCTGTCCCGAAGAAGTCATTGAGCGAATTCGAGATGCTGATGGTGCGTTATTTGGGCCACACAATAATGTGGACTATCCTCCTGAGCATCAAGCCTATGCTAATCCATCAGGAATTATAAGGCGCGGACTTCACCTGCACGCCAACCTACGTCCTTCGAAGACACGCCAGGGAGTACCCGCCCATGTGCCTAAAATGGATATAGTGATAGCTCGGGAAAATATGGAAGGCTTTTATGCTGATCGCAACATGCATGCGGGCGGTGGAGAATTTATGGCCAACCCAGATTTAGCGCAGTCAATACGCAATATTAGTCGTACCGCTTCAACAAATATCGCAGTAGCTGGTTGCGACTTCGCCATGCAGCGGCGGAAAAAAGTTACTATTATCCACAAAGCTAACGTAATGAAGCTCACCGATGGCCTTTGGCGCGAGGCCTGCCTCGATGTGACGAGTAAATATCCTGAACTTGAAGTGGAGGAGGTGATATTGGACGCCTTCGCGGCTCACATTGTTCGCCGGCCACAGGATTTTGATGTGGTTATTTGTTCTAATATGTATGGTGATATATTCTCCGACTTGGCGTCTGAACTAGCTGGCGGTCTTGGCCTAGGCGGTTCGATCAATGCCAGCCATACTGACTGCATTGCCCAGTGTGCGCATGGCTCGGCTCCAGATATTGCGGGGAAAAATATCGCGAATCCGACTGCAATGATTGTGTCTGCCGCAATGATGCTGACATGGCTAGCAGTTAAACATGAAAAGCCCGCGTTTAACCTCGCAGCTAATGCGATTGAAATAGCGCTGTCTACGCAGTTGGCTAAGGGGCGTACCCGTGACTTGGGTGGTGACATGGATTGTGATGAATTTGGGGCGGCTGTTGCGGTACGAATTAAAGCTTGATTATATAAAAGGAATGGTTCCGCAGGATTGAGGTCTTGTTAAAGTATTGTGGGCCTGTGATTTTTTGGAGAGGTTTTGAGTATCAACAATTTAACTAGGCGATCGATTGCAATTATCTGTATTTCCTTCAACCTCCAGTAATCTTAGTGTAAATTGAGGGAGGGCGTCGTGGTCCGAATTTTAGAATTTAGCCGCTCAGATGACTGTTCAGATGCGGAATGGGAAACCCGAATTGAATTGGCGGCCTGTTACCGGCTCGTCGAAAAGTTTGGTTGGACCGATCTATTAGCAAACCATATATCAGCGCGAGTGCCGGGGTCCGAAGATCATTTTTTAATAAATCCCTATGGTATCCGCTATGACGAAATTACTGCATCCGCGTTACTTAAGGTGGATGTGGACGGTAATATTATTGGTCCAAATCATGGGTTTACTTTTAACCCTGCTGGATTTGTCATCCATTCGGCCGTGCATATGGCGCGTCCCGAGCTGATGTGCGCTCTGCATACTCATACGTATGCTGGCGTTGCAGTTTCATGCCAAAGTAATGGTCTTTTACCCTTATCTCAGATGCAGCTCTCTGTTTTAGGTGAAGTGGTGTATCATGACTATGAAGGTATCGCCGCGTCGGAGAACCTTGATGAGCGGCAACGGATCGTGATGGACCTAGGTTCGTCTCATTGCTTGATCATGCGTAATCACGGCTTGATGACGGTTGGTGAGAGCGTTGGGGCGGCCTGGTGTTATATGTATCGATTGGAACGAGCGTGCCGAATGCAAATAGAGTTTCAGAAAACTGGCGCTGAGTGGGCGGAACTCAGTCAGGCAACTATCGGACAAACGATTGAGAAATCTCAGAGTCTTTATGCAAAAGATAGTTTTAGGCCAGTGGGTACTGTTGAATGGGAAGCGGTGAAACGCATGTTAAACAGTGACGATATAGATTACCGAAACTGACGGCTTGCATTATCTTTAGCAATTTATTCGCCGGAGATAGCAAAGCGAGGGTCTTTGATTTCGATTTTTGCGGCAGCCTGCAATTTTTTAATATAGTTTTCGAGCTTTTGGCCAATCAATGTCTGGCGAATTTGAGGTATCACCTTGTCAATTGGCACTGGCTCTTTTCCAGTGCGTTCCGTTACTTCTATGATATGATAGCCAAATTGCGTTCTTACGGGCCCCCCAACTTCCCCTTTTTTTAATGCAAAGGCAGTTTTTTCAAATTCCGGTACCATCTGACCACGGCTAAAACTGCCAAGATCTCCGCCCTTCGGTCCACTAGGGCCAATAGATTTGCTAGCGGCTAATTTTGCAAAATCGCCGCCAGCTTTAATTTCTTTTAATACCGCTTTGGCCTCTTTCTTTGATTTAAGAAGTATGTGGCGCGCACTAATTTTCTCATCAATAAATTTTGTTTTGTTATTCTTATAAAAGTCTCGAACCTCCTTTTCAGTGACTTTTCCCTCACCTTCCAGATAACTTTCGACGGTGGCACGAGCGAGTGCGGTGAGCATAAATGCACGTCGTTGAGCTTTAAACCGAGGCGTTTGGTCGACCTTTTTTTTCTGTCCTTCACGCGCTAACAGACGCTTTGAGATTAGATCTCGCATAAGCTGTGCTCTTTTTTGCGGGGGCAAAGTCCGGAAGTCTGTGCTATATTGCGGAAGCATCAGGCGGATATCCCGTTCAGTCACCGTTTTACCGTTGATCGTCGCTATCACGTGATCGTCAGCAGTCATTGGCTTGGGCATTTGAGCAAATGCCGTTGCGCCTGCAACAACGATGAGAGTTGTCAATAAAACAAGGTTTAGAGGCCGGAACATATTTTTTCCTTTATGGGATTGTTTATCTTCTGTTAAAGGGTCTGTTTTGCCGGCATAACCTTTCGGCAAAACGTGTTGCCCTCGCCTGCGCTATAGCGGCTTTTTTTTCTGCAGGATCTTTCCCGTGCGCACGGTATTGGCTAAACATCCAACTCTTCAACAAATTCCGCATTATTCTGAATAAATTGGTAACGCTTCTCGGGTTTTCGCCCCATTAGGCTCTCCACAAGGGCTGCCGTTTTCCTACTGGCAGATTTATCCTTACGATTTGGCACCGAGACCTGCAGAAGTACACGGCTTTTCGGATCCATAGTGGTTTTTTTTAACTGTGTAGGTGGCATTTCGCCAAGTCCTTTGAAACGGCTAACGTCGACTTTCGCATTGCTCTTGAAACGTTTTCGCATCAGTTCATCTTTGTGGGCATCATCGCGGGCATAGTAGGTTTTGTTTGCTTGAGTAAGCCGATAGAGTGGCGGTAGTGCTAAGAACAATCGGCCCTCCTCAACCAACCCTGGCATTTCGCGATAAAAAAACGTCATTAAAAGCGAGGCAATATGCGCGCCATCTACATCCGCATCAGTCATGATGATAACGCGTTCGTAGCGAAGCTTTTCAACATCAAAATCTGCCCGAGTTCCGCAGCCCAGCGCCTGAATAAGATCCGTTAGCTCTTGATTTTGACTTAGCTTATTAGCAGTGGCACTGGCGACATTTAGGATTTTGCCACGCAGCGGCAGTACTGCTTGGGTAGTACGATTACGTGCCTGTTTGGCTGAACCGCCGGCGGAGTCTCCCTCCACCATAAACAATTCTGTACCTTCGGATGTGCTTTGTGTGCAATCTGCGAGTTTACCAGGCAGACGCAGTTTCCGTGTAGCAGTCTTCCGTGCCAAATTTTTTGATGTTCGTCGTCGCTGACGGTCTTCAGAACGCTCTAGGGCGCGCTCGATTAAATCCTTAACTCCCTCCGGGTCAGCAGAAAGCCAAATCTCAAAATGATCTCGTATAATCCCTTCTACAAGTCTGGTCGCGTCCGGCGAGGATAGTTTATCTTTAGTTTGACCTTGGAATTGTGGGTCCTTGATAAAAACCGACAGCATGATACATGCACCGCCGAGCAAGTCGTCAGCGATAACTTGGCTAGTTTTTTTAATGCCGGTCAAATTACCATAATTTTTTAGCCCGCGCGTCAGCGCCGTGCGAAGGCCGCTTTCATGACTGCCACCTTGCAGTGTTGGAATGGTATTGCAGTAGGAATTTACAAAACCATCTTCATCATCAGGCCAACATATAGCCCATTCTACTTTGCTTGCTTCATCGCCACTACTAGCGCGGCCTGAAAAGGCTTTGGCCGTGAGTGTTCTCCGCCCATCGAGGGTTGCTTCAAGAAAATCCTCCAGACCGCCCGGGAAATGGAGTGTTTCTTTTGCCGGTGACGTGTCTTTTCCGCTCAATAGAATTTCATCGCAGCTCCAACGGATTTCAACACCTCGAAACAGATAGGCCTTGGAGCGCGCCATCCGGTAAAGGTGTGCCGGGTTAAAGCGGGCTTCGTCGCCAAAAATTTCTTTGTCCGGTCTAAATGTCAATTTCGTACTGCTTCGTTTGGCGGGCGCAGTAGCCTCCGTGAGTTTTGATTTGGGTTTGCCACGGGAATAGGTTTGCGTGAACAATTTGCGGTCACGTATGACTTCGACGGTAAGGGTTTCCGAAAGTGCATTCACTACAGAAATACCGACCCCATGCAAGCCACCGGAGGTAGCGTAAACTTTATCATTGAACTTCCCGCCCGAATGAAGCGTTGTGAGAATAACTTCGAGCGCGGATTTGTTTTTAAATTTGGGGTGTGGGTCGACAGGGATACCACGACCATTATCCTTGATGGTCACCGAGCCGTCGCGATGTAACTCCATTTCGATCCGACTAGCATGACCTGCAACTGCTTCGTCCATGGAATTATCAAGTACTTCGGCTACGAGATGATGGAGCGCTTTCTCATCGGTACCGCCTATATACATCCCCGGCCGTCGGCGCACCGGCTCTAAACCCTCGAGGACCTCGATATCCTCAGCCGAATAGCTGCTGTTACTCTTTTTTTGTTTTTTTGATGTGGCTGCCTGGAAAAGGTCGGCCATTTTAGCACCTACTTTTTTTGAGCGTTGTTTAACTTATTTGCCCTTGCGAGGCTTAGATTAGGTGGTGATAGGTTTTACGTTTTTAGTGCCTTTTTTTGCTTTCCGAGTGCCTTATTTGACCGTGGCGGCATATATCACTCATATTTGGATTATAAAGTCCAAATTCGTGCAATCAAGCCGGATCCTGTGGTTTTAGCGCGAATTAACACAATATATTGATATTAATCAAAAATAGTTAATGCGCTATACATAGCATTAACTATCTAATTTGAGGTTTTCTTTGTAATAGCGCCAGCGTTTTGCATAATTCGAAGAGGTGCGCGCAATCATAGCACGATGCTCGTCACCAGCCTCCTTTACGACTTTACCCGGTGAACCGAAAACAACCGAATTATCAGGAATTTCCTTGCCTGGTGGGATAAAGGAGTTAGCGCCGATAACACAATTACTACCGATTTTTGCTCGGTTCAGGATCACACTGCCGATACCGATCAGTGTGTTATCAGCGATTTCGCAACCATGAAGCATAACCATGTGACCGATACTGACATTATCGCCGAGAGTGCAAGGAACGCCCGGATCTGCATGAATAACAGTACCATCTTGTACTTGGCTGTTTTCGCCGATGGTAATGGGATCATTGTCACCGCGCAGTACACAATTATACCAAACGCTGGCATTTTTTTTCAGCACTACGTCGCCGATAACGACGGCATTATCTGCAATCCAAAAATCCTCGCCATCTGTTTTGATGCGTTTATCGCAAAGCGAATAAATCATGTCTGGTTCCTTCTGTTGGTAATCAGCCGCAAATGGCCTAATCTTTTCTCCAGATAAGTGTTACTGTGGGAAAGCAGGGCTATCAAGTCTCAAGGATGGGGGTGGTATGGCTAAATACAGCATTACCGCATCATTGGATGCAAGGGTAGCTCAGACGATTGATGCATGCACGGCCTGTGGCAAATGTCTTGAAATTTGTCCGATGACACTACCCGGCGAAATCGACGTTTCCAAAGCCGAACCAATCACTTCAAGCGTTCTGGACATTTTAGAAGGTGGGGTAGGCTCCGCCGTTGCAGAGAAATGGGCCAGTTTATGCAGCCTAACCGGCAAATGCATTGACGTTTGCGAATATGGAGTAAACCCGCGGTTTATGCTGGGAATGGCGCGGCGCGCTATGAAACTAAAAAATGTGGCACCTTCCGAAAGGAAAGCAAATGGTAAGACGAACTTTGCCAAAATGGTGAAAGGTTCGCGCACGATGTCGCACATGCAATTAGCGAAAAACGAGATCAATAATTTCCACCGCCCCGCTGAAGAGGGGAAGAGGCCGGAACTTGTTTTTTGGACTGGCTGTAATGTCTGGCGGACGCCACATATTGTGATGCATTGTCTCGATATTTTGGATGGGATTGGCACGCCGTACGAAGTATTGGGTGGGCCAGGTAATTGCTGTGGCATCATTCAACTTCGTTCGGGGGATGACGAAAATTCAGTGCGCCAAGCGAGCACAAGTAATGATCGGTTTGCCGCGACTGGCGCAAAAGAGGTAGTGTCGTGGTGTCCCACCTGTCATATGCAGTTTGATGAAACTATATTCCATGATGGGCACGAAGAACGTCCTTACGGCACGTCAATTTTCGCTAGTTTCCTTGCGAGCCGGCTCGAAGAGCTCAAAAAAGCATTTATTCATCCAGTGTCGCGCAAAGTAGGGTTACATCTTCATGGAGATATGGCGAGTGTTAATCAAGGTGTTAGGGAGGTTCTCTCGTCCATTGATGGTTTAGAGATCATCGATTTTGGCCACGAAATGGTGGGTTACCAGTGCAACTCGATTAGTATTGCAGATTATAAGCGAGATGCTCAGAAGGCTCAGTTTGATGCCGCTGTTGAAGCGGGCATTGATACGCTGGCTGTGGTTTATCATGGTTGCTATCGTACTCTGTGTGCAGCGACCGAAGAGTACCCGTTTGAAGTGGTGAACTATGTGGAGCTGATCGGCGCAGCGATGGGCATTGAGCATCCGAGTAGCTTCAAGCATTTAAAGCTGCTCGGCGACGGAGATAAAGTTCTTGAAGAAGTCAGTCAAATGATCGCGCAAAATGCTATGGATCCAGACGAAGTGAGAGCTGTGGTTGAGACAGAAATGTTAGGGGTATATGAATCTCAGAGCCTGAAACTGGGTCAGGAGTTTATAGAAAAAATTGGCGCTAAACCCGGGGCGGCTGCCGAAAAATTTTGATCTCTGGTAGCTCACCTTTAAACTTCTCAACCTCAACCAATGTAGAATGTGCACTTGGCCCTTGGCCGAGTTTTGATGTGCCGTGGTCCGGCGTTAATACATTTGGATTGCCGTGCACGTCGAGGGCCCCAATTTGGCCGGGCTCCAACGGATCATACCAAGCCCCCGTCGAAAGTTCGATTACACCAGGCCGCATACTATCCACGATGACCGCGCCCGCCAACAGTGCACCACGGTCATTATAAACTTTCACCACGTCACCATCGGCTATACAGCGCGCGCGCGCGTCTACTTCATTTAACCGAACTGGCTCGCGGCCTTGAATTTTGCTTTCCCGGCTGATCTTCGAGTGATCCATTTGCGCGTGTAAACGCGTTCGCGGCTGATTCGAGATCAAATGCAGGGGGAATCTTTCGGCGACTCTGCTGCCCAGCCATTCTTTCGGTTCCAACCAGGTGGGATGCCCAGGACAGTCGTCATAGCCGAAGCTATCTATTTTTTCGGAAAATATCTCGATTTTACCAGAGGGTGTATTTAGTTTGTATCTTTCCGGGTCCATCCGAAATTCACTCAGCATTACAAAGGGTTCGTCCGGCTCTGGCGTTTCCACATAACCGTTCTCCCAAAACTGTTCAAAGGCAGGAAGTTCGACTTTTTTCTTTGCCGCTTGCTTCCGTGCGACATCGTAAATATGGCGGATCCATTCGCGCTCGTTGCGTCCTTCTGTAAAAGTTTTCCTGAAGCCGAGGTGCGCGGCAAGACCACTGAAAATATCGAAATCGTTACGAGCTTGATGAAGAGGCTCAATAGCTTTTTCCATGACCATCCAGAAACGGTCGCGGCCGCTGGCGCCGACATCGTTTCTTTCCATGGTTGTAGTGGCTGGTAGAACAATATCAGCATGGCGTGCTGTCGCTGTCCACCAAGGCTCATGGACAATGATTGTGTCCGGTTTGCGCCAGGCTTCTACAAGTCGATTTAGGTCTTGATGATGATGGAAGGGATTGCCGCCGCACCAATAGATCAGATGCGTGTCCGGATAATATCGGTCCATACCGTTGAACTGGTAAGGTTCGCCGGGTTTTAGCAGGAGGTCTGCAATGCGGGCAACTGGGATGAAACTACGCGCGGGGTTCTCACCAGCAATCATATTAGGTGGCGACACGTCGAGGCGCGGATTGCCGTAACCGTTCATGCTTCCGTATCCGCAGCCGAAGCCGTTACCTGGCGTGCCAATGCGGCCCAGCATGGCTGATAACGTAATGGTCATCCAATAAGTTTGTTCGCCATGGTCGGCCCGTTGCAGCGAATAGGCGCAGCCAATAACGGTATTCTTTTTGGCCATCTCAAGGGCAAGGTTCCGAATATCTTCTGCTGGTACTTCGGACAGTTTCGCAGCCCATTCAGGGGTCTTTGCTTGACCGTCTGTCTTGCCCAAGAGATACGGTAGAAACTTATCAAAGCCGACGCAATATTTGCTTAGGAACTGTATATCGTGGAGATCATTCTTCACTAATGTGTGAGCGAGGCCAAGCATTATGGCGACATCGGAATTTGGTCGTGCCGCCCACCATTCTGCATCTAAATAGTCGGCGGTATCATCTATACAGGGCGAGATATTAATGAATCGAATGCCCTTTCCCTTTAAGATTGGAAGCCATTTGTGGGTGGCATGTTCACCGGCGCCACCAGGTTCCACTTGGGTATTCTTAAGGCCTATACCACCGAAAGCGACGAACAACTCTCCATGCTCGGCAATGCCGTCCCAGGAACTAAAGGGGCCATAACCCCCATGTCCCACCACATGGGGTAAGATAGCGTGACCGGCGGCATTTGAATAACTATAGACCTGATCAGTGAAGCCACCAAAAAGATTGAGAAAACGTTTGAGTTGGGTTTTCGCATGATGAAACCGCCCTGCGCTCGACCAACCATAGGAACCGCCGAAAATGGCTTCGTTGCCGTAAGTGTTTTTCACACGCTGCAATTCGTCAGCAACCAGTTTTAAAGCATCGTCCCAGGAGACAGGGACGAACGGTTCTGCCCCACGTCTTTCGGTGGTACTTCCCGGCCCACCGTCAAGCCAGTTTTTGCGGACCATAGGTTGTTGAACCCTGCTTTCCGCATAGAGTGCTTCAGGCATCGATTCGACGATCGCAGATGGGTGCTCGTCTTTCGCAAATGGCCTCACGCCGATAACTTTTCCGTCTTTCATTTCGGCTTCAAAGGCGCCCCAATGGGCAGAATGTTTTTTGTAAACGCTTGCGGTCATTATGGGTTCCTTGTTGCCATTATCATACTACAACAAGCTTAGTAGTTTAAAACTACTATATGGCCCGCCGGACATATAAAACCCGTCTATAATTTCCAGTCTCTGAGTTTAAAGATGATAAGCGCTAAATAAATTTTAGAGGGCTGAGCCTAAAGATAAGGTGGCTGGAGCCAGCCTTTAGGGCTTTGGGTAAAAATTTCATAACCGTCTGCTGTCACAGCGAGGGTATGTTCGAACTGTGCAGATAGTTGGCGGTCTTTGGTGACCGCCGTCCAACCGTCTTGCAAAATTTTAACATGAAATTTGACCGCATTGATCATCGGCTCGATCGTGAAGAACATACCTTCTTTTAAAGCGATGCCCGCTCTCGGCTGGCCATAATGGAGTACTGATGGTGGAGCGTGGAAAGTTCGACCGATTCCGTGCCCGCAAAAATCACGTACTAATGAAAATCGATTTTTCTCGCCGTGTGTTTGGATAGCGTGCCCCACATCACCCAACGTGATACCAGGCTTGACCATCTCAATTCCCTTCATCATCGCTTCGTAGGTGACCTTGATGAGTTTTTTGGCACGCACGCCTACTTTGTCGCCCACAAAGAACATTCGACTAGTATCGCCATGCCAGCCTTCTAGAATCACCGTTATGTCGATATTCAGAGTATCGCCGTCCTTTAGAATTTTCTGAGGATCAGGAATGCCATGGCAAACTACGTGATTGACCGATGTGCAGATGGATTTTGGGAAGCCACGATAATTGAGAGGTGCTGGGATCGCATTATGATCGAGAATGAAGTCGTGGCAGAGCTTGTCTAAGTCCTCAGTAGAGATACCTGGTTTTACATTGGGGGTGATGAAGTCGAGAACCTCCGCTGCGAGCCTGCCGGCTTTTCGCATTGGTTGATAGTCTTCCGGGCCGTGAAGTTGTACACCGATGGATTCGGGCTCCACTATCTGTTGGGCTTCATTCATGGTCTCGTCATTTCATTGCTCACGTCGGTCTATCGCATAGCAGTGCATATATGGCAAACCGTTAACGTAAAATGGGGATCTGTCCGCTGATTTCAATTCCATCAATGGACATATTGCAGTCATAGCAGATCGCTTCTACTCCGTTTGCGGTTGCCTGCGCGAAGCTTTGTGCATAGGCGGGATCGATATCGTCTGCAATACTGAAACTTGCACAATCTCCGCGTTGGACAATGTAAAGCATGACGGCGCGATTGCCATGGGCCACCATATTTGTCATCTCAACAAGATGTTTTACGCCGCGTTTAGTGACTGAATCGGGAAATTCGGCGCAATCAGTGCGGCGGAGTGTGACGCTCTTAATTTCCACATAACAGTCAGGTTTGGCGCTATCTTGGAGTAGCAGGTCAATACGGCTGTTTTCTCCGTATTTAACTTCTCTACGGGTTATATCATACCCCGTCAGTTGGGAAATTTTCTCGGCATTCAGTGCTTCTTCGGCGATTTTATTTGTATGACTGGTATTGATACCGACCAGATGCTCTTCAACACGAATCATTTCCCAGCGCCAATCTAGCTTTGCTTTTGGGTTGGTATTTGGCGATATCCAGATTTCCGAGCCAGGCTTCGCCAAACCCATCATGGAGCCCGGATTAGCGCAATGGGCTATGACTTCGCTACCGTTCGGCAATTTGGCATTAATCAAAAATCGTTTATAGCGTTTGAGCAGTGTCGCTTGTTGCAACGGGGCTGAAAATTTCATTTATTTGCCGGGTGTTTTTGGATCTTTTAGATCATGTCATAATATAGAGATTTGAGTTGGGAAACAAAGGAGATGGTCATGACACGGTTTCCAGACTCAAATCCGGACGGTCGTAAGTTGAGATATCTCGTAAACGGAGTTCGAGATGATATATTGCGGCGCCGTGCCAGAATATCCGAGAATAATACGGCTGAGCCTAAATACGTCCTAAACGAGAATACAAATATCTTTTGGTAATTGAGGTAGTCATTGAACGAGATGAGTAACAGGTATACGTGCTAAATAACTCGCGAGGATGCGTTAGCGATTCAGGCGGATAAGGCATCTAGAAAGAGCAATAGCTAAATTACGTTTTTATCCTTAAGATCTTGTAGCTCCTCATCGGTCAATTTTAAGAGCTCGCTATAAATTTCTTTATTATGATGCCCAAGCGATGGGCCGAGCCAATCCACGCTACCGGGCGTTGCAGATAATCGAGGAACCACATTCGGAACCGCGAGAGTTGCTGTGCGTTCTTCGTCCAGGTGAACAATGTTTTGGCGCGCGGCATATTGTGGATCCTCGAAGATTTCATCTATCGCGGCGACAATCCCACAGGGCACTTGTGCGCTCTCGCATAGTTCAATGACTTGTTTTTGTGAGTATTGTAGGGTCCAGTCGCTCACCATACCGTCTACCCCGGCACGGTCAGCATCTCGTTGTTGGATTGTACCGTACTTTCCATCTGCCGCCACATCTCCATGACCCATCAATTCGGCCAAGCGCTTGAAAATCTTATCATTGGTACATGCGATAGCGACCCAGCGGTCGTCCTTAGTGGGATAGTGGCTATGGGGACATACATTCACAGTTGCAGCGCCCATACGCTGGCGGATCGTACCACACCGATCGTACGCGGGGGCCAATTCATCAAGAATTCGAAAGATCGGCTCGTAGAGACCTACATCGATATATTGTCCGACCCCGGTTGCCTCTGCATGGCGAAGGGCGGCGAGTACCCCAAAGCCACCGAATACGCCCGCTAGGTAGTCCGCTAATGTGGCGGACCCCGGCGTGGCAGGCGCACTGTCGGGATCGCCGGCAAGAAAGGAAATGCCGCCAAATGCATTGCCAATGCGACCAAATCCAGGCTTATCCTTATAGGGGCCGGTCTGCCCATAGCCGGAAACTCGTAGCATGACCATCTGCTCGTTGATTCCATGTAATACATCCCAGCCAAGGCCCCAACGTTCCAAGGTACCTGGCTGAAAGTTTTCGGTGATCACGTCGCATGTGGTCACAAGCTGTTTGAACAGTGATGCGCCTTCCGGCTTACGGAGGTCCAAGGTGACACATTTCTTATTGCGGGCTTCTGATAGCCAAACGAGGGTATCACCGCAGTCGTCTACAGTGCCGAGCTTTCGGCAGCCGTCTCCCACATTGGGAAGTTCGACCTTAATAACATCAGCCCCAAATTCGCCCATCATGGTGGCGCAAAAGGGCGAGGCGATGTAGGTGGCAATATCTAGCACGCGCAGCCCTTCAAGTGGCCGCTTGGGATTGGATGGCTTATTTACAGACATGGATGGCTCCGAAAGACGTCAGGTATGACCGTGTTCTATTAGATTGGCACATATTTTCAAAGCGACTCCCCTTGGCCGAACGACGTAAAGGCAATAGAAAGAAGTACAAATGAATTATCGGGAGAACGGAAATGGCGGTCGAAGAAACCGACGAACGGGGTTATTACACATACGAACGACTTAAAGCACCGACGCGCCAAGGGAAGCCGCGAGAAACTGGTTTGACGGCTATGATTGATGTTGGGCCAAGCGATTTTGGTTGGATAGGTCCGCGTGGATTGAAAGATCTTCTTGATTTCGGTGCGGAGTTCATTGATTACGCTAAGATTTTTGCCATTAACGCGTTGGATTATCCGCCGCCGCTCATTCGGAAAATGGTGGGCATCTATAAAGATTATGGTGTGACGCCTTTTGCTGGCGGAATTCTATTTGAAACTGCTTACCAACAAAATGCAGTCGATGAGATGATTACTCATTTAAAGCGGGTCGAAATTGATACGCTTGAACTATCCGAAAATTATGTTGAATTGGAACATGACGTGCGGATGCAACAGATTGATCTACTGCAGAAAGCCGAGCTAACTGTTATTTATGAGTTTGGGCGTAAGATTCCAACGGAGCCGTTAAGCATTGATTATATGGGCTCAATTGTCGAAGAGATGATGGGGGCCGGTGTCGATCACGTCATTCTCGAACAAAGTGAAATCGATATGCTAGCTGAAGAAACGCCACAGGCTATGCAAGCGTTGCCGCAGCAGAAATGGTTTGAGCATTGCGTCCTTGAGCCGGATCCGTACTCCTTTCCGCATCAGCATATTCAGATGATCAAGGATTTCGGGCCGGAGGTAAGCCTGTGTAATGTAACGCCAGAACAAGTGTTGAAGCTGGAAGGCTTCCGGCGCGGTATTGGGCGGCCTGTCCATTACTCTTATCTCTTCGATGATTTGGAATAGCCTATGGCAGAAATGATTCGTGTGCCCGCAGAAGAATGTCGGTATTTATGCTCTCAGGCATTTGAGCGTAATGGTATGCTGCCGGAAAATGCTGATCGTGCCGTAGAGCAATTTATTCTATGCGATTTGCTCGGAATTCCAACGCATGGGGTTCTCCGGTTGAGCCACTATATTGGTCGTATTCAAGTCGGTGGGATTAATCCCAAGGGCGAGATAAAGGTTGATAGAAAGACATCCGCGCTTGCGATTGTCGACGGCGCCAATACGATTGGTACAGTCGTTGCGTCGCACGCCGTGGATGTAGGCATTGAAATGGCTCGTCAATCCGGTATTGCTTTTATCAGCGTGAAAAACAGCAATCACTTTGGTGCCAATGCCAGTTTTGCGTGGAAAGCGTGTAAAGCTGGTATGATTTCTATGTCTGGCACCAATGGCGGGCTTACAATGCCGGCGACCGGCGGCAAAGCGCAGGTCGTTGGTAACAATCCTATTGGATACGGGGCACCCAGAAAGAGCGGTAAACATTTCATTTTGGATTTTGCGCTCAGCGTACAATCGCGGGGGAAAATTAGGCGCGCTGCTGAATTGGGCGAGCCGATTCCCGAGGGCTGGGGGCTCGGTCCGGATGGAAAAGATACGACAAATGCGGCCGACGTGTTGCAGGGGTTCGTCTTACCTGTAGGGGGGCATAAAGGATACGGCATGGCACTGGCGGTAGATATGTTAAGCGGCGTACTCAGCGGCGGTGCTTTTTCGCCGCACACTAAATCCCAGTTTTTTGAAGCCAATGAACCGTCTGGCATTTGTCATTATTTTACTTTTATCGACCCCGAAAAAATGATTGGCTTAGATGCTTTCCAGGACCGATTGGAAGAATATTGCGACTGGATTAAAGAACAGCCGGCCGTCGATCCTAATGTGCCGGTGCGTGTGCCGGGAGAACGGGCCGCGGACGCTTATGCGGAAAATCTAGAAAAAGGCATTCTTGTGGATGCTAATCACCATAAGCGTAACCAAGGTTTGGCTGATGGTTCCGTTAAAGGTGTCATTCCGAAAGGTTAGGCGGCGACCGTCGCCGATGGTGGCGTCATTATGTGGGTAAAGCCTGCGAATTCACCTGACTTAGGATCGCGCAGTGCGATATTGGGGCAGGCATACAGGTGGGGGTAAACCGTATTCTCACCAACGAAAACTGGCATCTGTTCGGCTATTGCATCGCGGACCTCGGAAGACAATTCCGGATCTACAGTGGCGCGTCCTTCGCCGCAGACATCGATGCGAGGTGCATGGGCGACCACATCCAGGTCCATACCTGAGACGCCGATCATGGAGAGCACTTGGAAGACTGCTGGCATAATCCGCCTGCCGCCAGAGGCGCCAATAGCGAACCACGGCTGTCCGTCTTTTTCGATAATTGCCGGACACATATTGGATAGCGCTTTTTTGTCTGGTGCGAGACTGTTGGGTTTGCCGCTACGGGGATCAAACCAATAAATGCCATTATTCATAAGTATACCGGTTTCTGGTAACGTTACCCGGCTACCGAATACGGATAATAATGTCTGCGTGAGGCTAACTAAATTACCGTCCTTATCCGCTACTGTAAGATGGCTAGTGCAGCCGTCGCCAATATCGCCCATTGTGTCGAACCTTTCTCGATAGGCTTGCTCGAGAGCGCACGCCCAATCCGCAAATGTCTTTGCTGTGGGGGGTCCTTTATCTGGGGTTGAGGGTCCAGCTAGTTCTATGACCCGCGCCATTGTTGGCCCTGCCGTCATATCAGGGGCTGCGTGCACGGTTATGCCTTTGTAAGGAATCTGCAATGAGGCGGTTTCGGTGGCCTGGTAGGAGGAAAAATCCTCCAAGCATATTGTGCTACCACCTTTTCTGAGATCAGCGACCACGGCTTTTGCGAGATCACCGCGATAAAAATCACTCCAGCCAGCCTCCGCTAGTCTTTGCAATGTGTTGGGTAGATTACCAAGAGGTGATAGTGAAATCGGTTTTCCTTGAATTGGCTGTAGGGGCAGATTGTGTTCGTCCAGGTAGATCCTAGCGGAGGTGGGGTAATCTTTTAGTTCCTTCGCTGCACCCAGGCACCGCAAGGACATATGCCAGGTGATTGGTAATCCCTCGTTAGCAAGCTGAATCGCAGGCTGTAGTAATTCGTTCCACGGTATTGTGCCGTGTCGTTCATGGGCTAGCGCAATGCCAGCAACCTGCCCTGGGACAGCGATAGCCGAATAGCCGATAATGTTGCGATCACCCGCAACGCTCGGCCAAGCAAAAAGGTCGCCGCTTGTGTTGTCGCCTTCCGCGAGAGGATAATCGTTTGGGTTAAGGTAACGGGGAGAACGCATGCCCATGTGGATAGTTCGGTAATCGTTTTTTTCCGCAAAAGCGAGTTGCATATACCCGCCACCGCCAAGCCCGCTCATCCAAGGCTCCACGACTGAAACTGCGAAGGATGTGGCGATGGCCGCATCTATAGCGTTGCCGCCCGCACGGAGGACTTCCGCGCCAATTTTGGATGCCAAATAGTGCTGGCTGGAAACCACTCCGTTTTTGCCTCGGACAACGGGCTTTTTAAGATCCCATATTTGATGGTAGTGCATTATATGACTGAGCCCCTCGATTTTCCTGCAGGTCAAACTATACTCCGCCGCAACGAAGGAGAAGACCAATGCAACTTGTATCTACAGACACTGATGTTAATCAATCCCCGACTACAATTCTTGCCAAGTTCGCGACCGGCTTGCGTTATGAGCACATTGATGCTGCTAGTTTGAACACCGCCCGCCGACATAGCATGGATACTTTAGGAGCTATCTTTGCAGGTGCGGGCCAGCATGCGACAGTATGTGCGGCTAAAGCGTTGGATTCGCTTGGTATGACCGGTGACGTGCCGGTGCCGGGGCTGGCTCAACGTTATGATCCGATGTCTGCAGCCTATATTACGGGTACAGCGGCGCATGGATTGGAATTGGACGATGGATATAGGGCGGGCTCCGTACATCCGGGTTGTGTTGTTTTGCCGGCGCTTTTTAGTTGTGCCCATAGTGGTGGATTTAACGGGAAGCAGTGGATCACAGCTGTTGTGGTAGGGTACGAAATTGTTTGTAGGTTAGCTGCGGCTATGCATCCCCAAGCGCGTTACAAAGGCTTTCATAATACGCCGGTAATGGGTGTCATGGGCGCTGCTGCAGCGGTGGGCTCACTCCGGGGCTTTGATGAGAAGCAAATGGCCGATGCACTTGGCCTTGCGGCTAGCAGTGCGAGTGGTATCTTTGCTTTCTTGAGAGGCGGCGGTGAAGTGAAACGAACTCATCCAGGTCAGGCGGCCCGTGAAGGTATTCAATCAGCCTTCAATGCGGAACAAGGTATGGTAGGGCCAACCGACGTTCTTGAAATTGAAGAAGGTTACTTTGATACGTTTGCTGGTGACGTGGACCTGGTAACAGTTATTGAAGGCCTTGAAAACGACGTTCAAAATTCAAAGCTGGTTATGGCTGGCTGTTACATCAAACCATATGCTGCTTGCCGTCATCTCCATCCGGGCATTGACGCGATACTCGATATAAAACAAGCCGAACGAATTAAGCCTGAAGATGTCGAGCGTGTTGATATTGGCACTTATAAAATTGCCGTGGGTCATGCCAATCCAAGCTATGGGGATATGTTGTCAGCGCAAATGAGCTACCAGTTTTGCATAGCAACTGCATTGGAGCGTGACGGCGTCGACTTAGAACATTTTGATGATAATTCACGCGCCGAAGGTGGCGTTATCCGCCATGTGCCGAAGATTTCAGCATCTGTGGATGATTACTGCCAAGAAAATTACCCGCGTTTGCGGGCGGCAAAAGTGACCGTGCACATGGCCGATGGCAGTAGCTACGAGCGCCTGGTTGAGGACCCTTATGGTAGTGCGGGTAATCCTGTCGAGGATGCGGCGCTATCTAATAAGTTTCAAGGATTGGCACGTCCTGTCGTCGGTGAGGCACGAGCGACGGAAATTGAGCGACTCATTCAGGCCGTTGAGAAGATTGATGATATGGTTGAATTAACCACAATGCTCGGTGGCTAGCGCTTAGGGTAAGGCGGGGTCTGGCAAACCTGCCTGCGCAAATCCCTTGGCTCGCAATAGGCAACTATCACATTCGCCGCAAGGAGTTTCACTACCGCGGTAACAGCTCCAACTGAGATGTATCGGAGCCGTTAATTCGCTGGCCATACGGACGATATCGGCTTTACTCATTTCGATAAGCGGCGTGTCTATTTTGAACGGAATACCGTACTGGGTCCAAAGCTTGCTGCCTCGGTTCAGCGTTTCGACAGCGTTTTCATAGAACTCGGGTCGGCAATCTGGATAGCCGCTGTAATCTACCGCATTGGCTGCAATAAAAAGTGTCGCCTCAATGTCCTCAGGCGATATGGCATTCTGCTCGATCTCACGCAGGGCGTGGCTTTCTAGCCGGGCGGCCGCTAACGTCAGGAAAAAGGTATTGCGGAGTGGTACGTAGGTGATGGGAATATCATCCGCCATATCAGCCTGACTGCGTCCGGTAGGCAAATCGTAAGTGTCTGCATTAGTCAGCGCGGAATGTTGCGCCAAATATTTGTAAAATGAGACGTCAGCGACGATTTGTTCGATACCGAGGGTCTTCGCAATTTCTGTTGCCGCCGTCAACTCACGCCGATGGGTCTGACCATAATCTAGGGTTAGGGCTGAAAGCTGGTAATCTCTCGATACCGCGAAGGTGGCGAGTGTAGTCGAATCAAGACCACCTGAAAGCAGCACTAGGCCAAGGCGTATAGGCATGGCCTTATCCTGCGAGGCCCGCATGGGCGGCAATATTTGCAAGTGCGGCGGAAGCAATACGAGCTTCCGGAGGGTCGGCTCGGCTGGTGAGTATAACCGGTACCTTAGCGCCAAGGACAATTCCCGCCGCACAGCTGTTCATAAAATAAACCATCATCTTAAAGAGTGAATTACCGGTTTCAATATTGGGTACCAACAAAATATCGGCATGGCCAGCGACCGGGTGGGTAATTTTTTTTAATTTTGCGGCTTCTGCTGAAACAGCATTGTCGAAGGCGAGGGGGCCAAATACCTGTCCGCCGGTGATTTCAGTCGCCGCACGTTCGGTGATTTCAGCGGCCTCCATGCTACTAGGCATACTTTCGAGTTTTTCCTCTGTCCCGGACAGAACGGCGACTTTGGGATCTTTGTTCCCAAGCGCGTGAGCTAGGTCTATGGCGTTCTGGGCTGCCTGTAAGCGCGTATCAACATTGGGTGCGACGTTTACTGCGCCATCGGTGATCATAAGAGGACGGTCACTGCCGGGGATGGTCATATGAAAAATATGCGTGAGACGGCGACCCGTCCGAAGCCCAAATTCTTTTCTGAGAATGCCAAGCATAAAGTTATCGGTATGAATTTGTCCCTTCATTAAGGCGGTAACACAACCGTCACGCGCTAAAGCTGCTGCAGTATTCGACGTTTCTGTCTCTGAACTCGTGTCCACGACACGCAGTTTGCTTATATCCCAATCAATCCTATTAGCTGTTTTACGAATGGTTACCTCTTCACCCACGAGGACGGGCGTTATTAACCCTTTTTCAAATCCGAGCTTGGCGCTTTCGAGGGGGAGAGAGGCGTGGGCGCCGACCAATGCGGTTGGCGTCGGGGGTAAGTCCGCTGCGAGTTGGAGAAGGTATTCTGGGCATTCATATGAATCTGTCTGGAGCATTACTTCGCCTTAGTGATAGGTGTGAGTATCGAGTATAAGTATTAGTTTTAATGCCTTCTGTCCGAAGGTGCACTCGAAAGAAAATCCAATGGTAGAACTCCTATATCAAGATTTGCAGCAGATCGGTTTTGAAACAGGGGCGTTTTGTTTGGTTGTTGTTTTCATAGCGGCGGTTATTCGAGGCTTTACGGGTTTTGGTTCTGCTTTATTGTGGGTGCCGACTTTATCACTCGTGCTGCCACCTGTGGTAGTCGTGCCTGTGGTTTTGATTTTGGAGGCGTCCGCTAGTGCCATTATGTTTGCAAAAGTTCGGCTCTCGGTTGATTGGGCCGGCCTGACTTGGATCTGGCTTGGGTCCGCGATTATTCTGCCTTTGGGAATTTGGTTATTGGCGAGATTGCCGGTCGATGTGACGCGAACTGCTATCGCAGTAACGGTTTTAGCGGCCGCTGTCTTGCTATGGCGTGGCGTCCGTTTACAATCGAAATTTGGAAGGCCGGGCTTGGTCGTTACTGGCGGACTAGGAGGGCTGCTTACAGGTCTCATTGGCATACCCGGGCCGCCGGTTTTTTTGTATTATTTGGCAGCTCCGGTTGAGATAGTCGTCGCAAGAGCTACGATTATGACGTATTTATTTGGACCAGCATTTGTTGCCTGCATCATCAACTACGCGTATGGGCTATTATTCCCATCGATGATTTTGTTGGGAGCGATGCTGATGCCTGTCGTGGCTTTCGGGAAGTGGGTGGGGCATTTAGGTTTTAAGTATGCTGACCCGGTCATTGCTCGTAAGGTTGCGTTAGGGCTTTTGTTTATCTCTGGTGTTAGCTTGCTCGTTAGGACATGTTTTTTCTAACCATCGTTTTCTCCAAACTATTTGTTATCCGAAGATGCACGCTTATTTGAGGAAATTTTGAATGTCTGATCTCGCAAATGATTTTCGCCATCATTTTATGCCTTTTACCGCGAACCAGGATTTTGCTGAGGCGCCGCGTTTGGTGTCCGAAGGTAAGGGAATCAGGCTAAAGAAGGCCAATGGTGGTGAAGTAATTGATGCTGTGTCTGGTTTATTTTGCACGCCGGCAGGCCTCGGACGAACGGAAATAGCAGATGCAGTTTCTGAGCAATTACGAACACTCTCCTACGTCACCAGCTTCCAGCACGGACATGGTAAGTCTTTTGAACTAGCTAGTCGTATTGCGGCTTTGACAAGTGGTGATCTCGATCATTTGTTTTTTACAAATTCCGGATCAGAGGCGGTTGAGACGGCATTGAAGATCGCGCTCGCCTATCAAACCGCGAAAGGCGAGCCCGGTAGGACACGATTGGTAGGGCGCGAGAGGGCCTATCATGGCGTTAACTTCGGCGGTTTATCGGTTGGCGGCATGGTACGCAACAAACACGGTTTCAGCTTATCGTTACCAGGTGTCGTGCATATGCGCCATACTTGGCTTGAGGAAAATCGATTTTCACGCGGTCAACCTGAAACCGGCGCTGAACTGGCAGATGATCTGCTACGATTTTGCGATACCTACGGTGCAAATGCAATTGCCGCTTGTATCGTAGAACCGGTTGCTGGATCTATAGGCTGTTTGCCGCCGCCGATTGGGTATTTGGAACGACTACGTGAAATTTGTACACAAAACGGCATATTGCTTATTTTTGACGAGGTTATTTGCGGATTTGGACGGCTGGGTACGAAGTTTGGAGCTGATCGATTTGGCGTTGTGCCAGATATGATTACAATGGCGAAAGCACTTACAAACGGTGCTGTGCCCATGGGGGCTGTGGCGGTTAATATTGATATTTATGATACGCTGATGGAGGCCGCCCCGGATGGGGCAATCGAGCTTTTCCATGGCTATACATATACGGCTCATCCTGTCGCTTGCGCTGCGAGCCTTGCATCGCTAGATATTTATGCGGCGGACAACTTGTTCGGTCGAGCGGCGGAACTTGAAAAACCATTTTTAGATATTTTGTTCGACATGCAGGATTTACCTGTTGTTAAAGATATTCGCGGTATCGGCCTCCTTGGTGCAGTCGATATGGCACCGGATGGGGCAGTTGGTAAACGAGGTTATAAAGCCTTAAAAGCTTTCTTTGACGAGGGTGTTCTTGTCAAAATGACCGGCGATTCGGTTATTCTTGCCCCCCCTTTCGTTGCAACAGAGGACGAAATCGCGGAGATGCTTCAAAAGGTCCGCGCTGTTATCGAGTCGTTTTAGTTAGCGTGAGAATCACTGCTATCAATCAATTCAACGGTGACAGGATCGCCGGGCGTAGCTGCTGCTAATTTTGTAACATTGTCAATGGCCTGAGCCCATATATTACAGGGACTGGCTAGACGAATTTCATCGCCTTGGGATATGGGAGTTGGGCCGAAGCCTATGGCTATAGCATCACCGTCTGGCCAAAACGCTATTTCGCCAGCCTTGACCACGGTTTTGGCCTCGGCTTCGAGGTCTTCGGATACCGGTGTCGAAAAATAAATTTCATCACCCCACGTCATTGCCGACCCAGTGAAGGGCAGTGCAGCCAAAATTTTATCGGCGGTTGCCGTTGGTAATGTTTTGGCAACAAGATCGATAACTCCCACGGAAATTCGGATAAGTGCCATTATTTTGACGAGCTTTGCGCTTGAATTATCGCTGTTTTGGCGTTGATCTTACTGACAAGACCTTCAAAGCCTTCACGCTTCACTGTCATATTGTATTCGGAGCGTTTGGTTGCTAATTCGCTAATGCTGCCTTTGAGGAAAATATCCATGATTTGCCAGCCTTTACCCGTATTACGAAGCAAATAGTTCAATCGAATTGCTTTGCCATTTTGTTTGATAAGTTCGGTTTTAATAAGTCTTGTATTTCGGGGAGATTTTAACGTTTGTACAATTCTGAATGATTCCCCAGAATAGCCGTTGAACCGGTCCGCATAGGTGGCTATCGTGAACCTTGAAAAAGCATTTACTAACTTCTTTTGTTGATCTTCATTAAAGGATTTCCATGGCCGACCGACTGCATATTCAATCATGAACGGAAAATCGAACGTTTTTATAAGTACAGGTTCTAATTTTGAGTTTCGTCCATGATAGCCAAGCACAGCCGCTTTTTTCATAACGCTTAATAATGTTGCGTTAAAGGTCTCGATGACGTCTTTTGCTGTGGTTTCTTCCTTGGCATGTGTTTGGGGAGCAAACAATAAGATACCAATGAATATAACGTGCAGAAATTTATAAATTTGCTTCATCATTCCAACCTTGGTTTCAAATTCGTTATACCTGTAATCCGATACGGCGTAACGTTTCAACTCACTTTCAGGAAATAGACAGTGATTAAGGAAATTTTGCGTCAGTGGGATGGTATTTTTGTGCGGATCGTAAGATTTTGCGCCCGAAGAGCACTTTATGTGATTTTAACAGCAATTGTGCTGTCGACCGGTATCTGTCATTACGTAGTAAATAATGCAAAAATAAACTCCGATACCAGTGACATGTTGTCGCCGGCCCTGCAGTTTCGGCAGGATTATATTGATTATAAAAAGGCTATGCCAGCTTTTGGGCCTTCTTTGGTCATTGTCGTGGAAGCGCCAAATCCCGACCAGGCGGAGGATGCAGCACGTGAATTGGCCGAGCGTCTGCGTAAAACCAAGGATATCAAGGGTCCTATCAAGTATCTAGCAGCAGATCCGTTCTTTGCGAAAAACGGCCTCTTATATCTCAATCCTCAGGACCTTGAGGAGTTGGCAAATAGGTTGGCCGATGCGCAGCCGTTGCTTGCAAGCCTCAGCGCAGACCCAAGCCTCCGCGGATTGTTTAATGTACTGACATTAGCATTAAACCAGATGGAGAAAGGCGGCGATGCACCGCCCGGCTTGCATCGTATTCTTGATCACCTTTCGGTTGTTGCGGAGGCGCGTGCTAAAGGTGGGGCGGATGAGCTCTCATGGAGACGCCTAATTTCCGGCAAAGCGAGCGACTCTAAGATTGCTCGTGAATTCATTCGCGTGGGTATTGAGTTGGATTTCTCCAGTCTTGGCCCTGCGAAACAATCAATGAAGATCGTTCGCAAAGTGGCTGAGGTCGCGGCGCTTACACCGGAACATGGCATCCGTGTAAGGATCACCGGTGGTAATGCTATGGCCACGGAGGAATTAGGTAGTGTTACGACTGGAGCACAAAAAGCCGGCTGGATTTCATTAGTACTTGTTGCGTTAATGCTTTTCATTGGCCTCGGCTCTTCAAGATTGGTGCTTGCAACACTGATTACTCTTGTCACTGGCCTAATTTGGACTGCTGGTTTTGCAATCGCTGCTGTTGGACATCTAAATCTAATTTCAGTTGCTTTTGCAGTGCTTTTTATTGGTCTTGGTGTTGATTTTGGAATTCATTTTGTGCTTCGTTTTCGCGAAGAAATTTCAGCGGGTAGAGTACAAGCAGAAGCATTGGATCAAGCTACAAAGGAGCTTGGCGGAGCATTGACACTTTGTGCAGCCGCTGCCGCGATTGGTTTCTTTTCATTTTTACCCACCAATTATGTAGGGCTTGCGGAACTAGGATTAATTTCTGGGGTGGGTATGTTTTTGGCACTTGCCGCGAATTTTACGTTGTTACCGGCGTTGTTGACGGTGATGCCGTTTAAGGTGAAACTGCGACAGCCGCTTTTTCGCGTTGTCATGCCTGATTTCGTCATAAAGCGTTTTGGAAGTGTCCTTGCTGTCGGCGCATTGATAATAGGAGTAGCAAGTACGTTTCTGATACCACAGGCGCGGTTCGACTTTAATCCTTTGCATTTAAAAGACCCGACAACTGAGTCTGTACAAACTGCAATGGATTTAATGGCGGATCCAAAGGCGTCGCCGGAAACAATTTCGATACTAGTTAAAGAAAAAGCTACCGCCGTTAAACTTGCGGAATCTTTGCCGGATTTGCCGGAAGTGAGCAGGGTCGTTTGGCTTAAAAACTTTGTGCCGGATCAGCAAAAGGAAAAAGCTGATATGATCCAGAATATCGCTTTTACGATGTTATCGGTTTTTGATACCTCCAATAGGAAAGACCCACCTGGCAAGGCAGATATCAAGGTTGCCACTGAAGAATTCCAAAAACGCTTGTTGCAAGTGGTGGAAAATGGGAGTTTGGACACAGTGCTATCGGTGAGTGCACGGCGATTGGCCGATGCACTTTTACCATTTATTCTCAACACCTCAGATTCAAAGTTGTCGGTTACGGTATTGCAAGATTCGTTTTTGGACCGGTTTGAGGGGCGATTACTGCGTTTAAAGCAGTCATTGGAAGCTTCACCATTCGGAGAAAATGACATACCGGTAGCGCTTCATGGTCGATATGTTGCACGTGACGGCAGATATCGGGTTGAGATTTATCCTAGAGAGAATGTAACGAATAATGAAGCGATGCAACGGTTTGTCTCGACTGTGCGAGAGCATATTCCTTCTGTTACCGGGGTTCCCGTAGTTCTTGTGGAATCCGGCCGCGTTGTTTTAGAGGCTATTGCGCAAGCTTCTCTTACCGCTTTGGCCTTTATTTGCTTACTCTTGCTAGTCATTTTACGAAACATTTGGGATGCGTTGCTGGTTTTACTGCCATTAATGCTGGCTGCAACGTGGACGGTGGCTGCATCAGTTATTTTTAATCTACCATTTAACTACGCTAATGTAATTGTCGTTCCGTTGCTGCTTGGACTTGGTGCTGCTAGTGGCATTCATCTAGTAATGCGCTCACGATTAGGGATGGATGAATCGGCGTTACTGCAAACCAGTACGCCAAGAGCCGTTGTGTTCAGCGCACTGACAACGATTGGATCGTTTGGAAGTCTTGCGGTTTCTAACCATCGTGGGACTGCCAGTATGGGCGAACTACTTATGGTTGCAATTGGCTTTACCTTAATGTCGACTCTTGTCATTTTGCCTGCCTTGATGGGATGGTTAGACCGTCGAGGGCTTCGGCAGGCAAGATAGTAATTATTATGACGGTATTTTTGACAGGCGCGACTGGTTTTGTCGGCTCAGCAGTATTACGACAATTATTGTTGGCGGGACATGAAGTGCGTGTGCTCGCACGCAAGGGTGGCGATCGCCGAAATATTGAAGGGGTTCCCTGCGAGGTTATCGAGGGAGACTTAAGCGACACCAATACCTATAAGGCGGCTCTTAAGGGCTGTAGTGGCCTTTTCCATGTTGCTGCGGATTATCGTATATGGGCTCCAGATGCGTCAGCTATGAATCGGATCAATGTAGATGGAACACGCGCTCTCCTGCGGCTGTCAGCAGAATCCGGCATAGAACGAATTGTTTATACCAGTAGCGTTGCAACTTTAGGTTTGAATAAGGATGGGACGCCATCGAATGAAAGCACGCCGTGCAGTTACACCGATATGATCGGTGTCTATAAGCGATCAAAGTTCTTAGCCGAAGCTGAAGTTCAGCGTTTAGTGACTGAAGAGAGTATTCCCGTAGTAATCGTCAATCCATCAGCGCCCATTGGTCCTCGAGATATCAAACCGACGCCAACCGGGCGGATTGTACTTGATGCTGCTAGGGGGAAAATGCCGGCGTATGTAGATACAGGCTTAAACTTCGTCCATGTGGAAGACGTAGCAGATGGTCATATCTTGGCCTATAAAAACGGTGAAGTAGGTCAGCGGTACATTTTAGGCGGAGAGAATTATACGTTATTACAGATACTTACTGAAATTTGTGGGTTTGTTGATAGAAAGCCGCCATCTATAAAATTGCCACAAAATGTACTGTTACCGATTGCTTATCTCCTGGAGTCGGCATCGCGTCTTACTGGGAATTGGGAGCCTTTCGTCACAGTTGATGGCGTGAAAATGTCCAAGAAGCTGATGTACTTTTCCTCTGATAAGGCTAAAAAGACACTTGGCTATAAAACGCGAGCGATACAAATAGCGGTAGCAGACGCTCTAGAGTGGTACCGCAAGAATGGCTACTTGCAGCCTTAGAAATTCTCTCCTTTTCCTTATTTAGGTTTACTTGCTACGGTTGATGCGGCGATTTATCGGTACAGGTCATTAGGGGCAAATTGTTTACTTGCTGCATGGTGACTGGTATTAACACTGTTATACCGAAACGGTTCTAGAACGGGCCGAATAACTTATTTGAGGTGAATTCCCATGCGCGTGATTTTGTCTAAACCCAGAGGGTTTTGCGCAGGCGTCGTTCGTGCGATTGATATCGTTGAGTTGGCGCTTAAGAAATATGGGCCACCGGTCTATGTTCGTCATGAAATTGTTCATAACAAGCGGGTGGTTGAAGACCTCAAGGCAAAGGGTGCAGTTTTTGTCGAAGAATTAGATGAAGTACCAGAGGGTGCGCACACAGTTTTCAGCGCTCACGGTGTTTCCCAGAAAGTTGCCGATGTTGCAGAGAGTAGGAATTTGCCTGTCATTGATGCAACTTGCCCACTTGTTGCAAAAGTTCACAAAGAAGGGCAACGATATTCGGCGGATAATTTCGATATCATTCTAATAGGTCATGAGGGACATCCTGAAGTTGTAGGCACTATGGGGCGGATACCTGGTCAGGTGTATCTCGTCTCCAGTGTAGATGATGTCGCCAAGCTTACAGTAAATGATCCGGCAAAGCTCGCTTATGTAACCCAAACTACTTTAAGTGTTGATGATACGCGTGATGTTATTGAAGCACTAAAATCACGCTTTCCTGAGGTGGTTGGTCCAGATGTTAAAGATATTTGCTATGCGACCCAGAACCGGCAAACAGCTGTTCGAGATCTCGTCGGTCAGGTTGATGTGTTATTAGTGGTAGGAGCACAAAATAGTTCTAACTCTAACCGGCTGCGCGATCTTGGTGCGGAACTGGATGTGCCGAGTTACTTGATTGAAGATGCGACGGCGCTCGATAAATCCTGGCTCGATGGGGTAGATGCAGTTGGGATTTCTGCAGGTGCTTCAGCACCGGAAGCCTTGGTCCAAGAGCTTATTGAGCGGTTGAGTGAGATTGCGGAAATTGAGGTTGAAGAGTTCGATGGCATTAATGAAAACGTACAATTTAAGTTGCCGAACGAACTTCGAGATGTAGCTGCTTAGGTGATATTAAGAAATAAGAGGGCGTCCTGAGTTTTTGATGACGCCTATTTAGAATTCGATTTTGGGGAAGTTGAGGCAGAAATGGCCGTACCTATCATTCAACAGTATCGTGTTGCGACATATATTATTAAGCAACGCTTTCTTCGAAATCATAAATACCCACTGGTATTGATGCTAGAGCCCTTATTCCGGTGCAATTTAGCGTGTCCTGGATGCGGTAAAATCGACTATCCCAACCCGATTTTAAATCAAAGACTTTCATATGAAGATTGTATGAAGGCGGTAGATGAGTGTGGTGCGCCGATGGTATCGATTCCTGGTGGCGAGCCTCTGCTGCACAAGGAGATGAAAGAGATTGTTGAAGGCATCATCGAGCGCAAGAAATTTGTCTATCTCTGCACCAATGCACTTCTTCTTGAGAAGAAGATGGATCAATTTACGCCGTCTAAATATTTAACTTTTTCTATTCATTTAGATGGGTTGGAGGAGCACCATGATCGTGCGGTAAATCAAGATGGTGTATTTCAGCGTGCGGTTAAAGCGATTAAGGAAGCAAAGCGGAGAGGCTTTCGGGTAAACGTTAATTGTACGCTTTTTGATCAAATGAATGCGCAAGAAGCATCCGAGTTCTTTGATTTTGCAACGGATGAATTGGGCGTTGATGCGATCACGATGTCGCCAGGCTACGAATATGAGCGTGCCCCTGATCAACACCATTTTTTGTCGCGTAAGAAAACGAAGAACTTGTTCCGTGACATTTTCCGCATTGGTAAGGAAAAAGGTCGTAAGTGGCCATTCAGTGCATCTTCTTTGTTTTTGAACTTTTTAGCTGGCAACGAAGATTACAAATGCACCCCCTGGGGGATGTCGACGCGCAATGTCTTCGGTTGGCAGCGACCCTGTTACCTCCTTGGTGAGGGGTATGCTGAAACTTTCAAAGAATTGATTGAAGACACCGAATGGGAAAAATATGGTACGGGTAACTATGAAAAATGCGCAAATTGTATGGTACATTGCGGTTATGAGGCTACGGCTGTTAATGATACATTTTCCAACCCCCTTAAGGCGCTAAGGGTTGCTATGCGCGCCATAAAAACTGACGGTGAAATGGCTCCTGAAATAGACCTTACAAATCAGCGTCCTGCAGATTATGTCCACGATACACTAGTAGATGGATTCATGTCACGATTAGAATCTGAAGATTCTAAACATGGCGGCAGTTTTAAAAGTAGCAAGAAAAATAAGGTGGCGACTGAAACGAACGTTCAGGCTGCTTAGTCAACGAACTTTGTTCTGCAAAGTACTTCTATTGCTGTCCTCGGGATAGTTTTTAGAGAATTTATCGCGGCTTTGCTATCTCGTACGAGTTGGAACAATGCTGGAATTTGTGTTGGATTAGATATCAGCTGCCGAATTACCTGAAATGGCAGTATGCTGCCAGTATTACTTAAACCTGCCAACGCGGCCTTTGGAATGGCATCTTTTGCTGTGTCAGCGACAACTCGTATCAAAATAAAAGGTAGGCCTCTTTCTTTTGCGAATTTGCCAATAATATGACTTTCCATATCAACCGCATGCGCTTTGTACTCTTGGAAAAGCATCTCTTTTTCCGTCACATTGGTTATCGCAGTATCAACTCCCATCTGGAGCGTAGTAGGAGGTTTAGAGGATAGTGCTGCGGCCAAATGGGCTTGCCATTTTGAATCAGTTTCTATCAATTGATTTTGGTCGCTAATGACGGCTGAGGGTACGAGGATCGTTCCGGCCGCCAGTGCTGGATCAAGCCCACCTGCGAAACCAATACTGGCAATTCCACTTATAAACCGTTTCTCAATATGCTCGCAGGCAATAGCAGCTCTCTCAGGACCGGGGCCGGCACACTGAATGTAAGGACGTTGATCGGCCGGCAAGTATCTGGTCAGTGCGTCGAGACATTGTGCCTCCCTCTGCATGCCAGTGATGAAAGCGACTGGTTTCAAATGCCGTAAGGTGTTGTTTTACTATTAGAATCGCGAAGATTCCTATAGCGACTGAGGGCCCAGATCGGGAAGAACACGCTGTAACCATGATAGCGGAGGTAAAAGACCTTTGGAAAGCCGACCGCGTTATAATACTCTTCATCCCACTTAGGACCTGTGCGCGGTGCCTTAATTAAATATTCAACACCACGCTTAACTGAATCATCGTCCACATCACCTGTGGCCATTAGCCCAAGTAGCGCCCATGATGTTTGAGAAGGTGTGCTCGCCTTGCAGAAATCTTTTTGATTATCCCAGTAGCTTGCGCCGTCTTCGCCCCAACCACCATCATAGCGTTGCCGAGATTTCAGCCATTCGACCGCTTTACGAATATAAGGTGCCTGCATATCTTCGCCGACAGCGTTTAATGCAGAAAGTGCTGACCAGGTTCCGTACACATAATTAGTCCCCCAGCGGCCAAACCAAGAGCCGTTGTCTTCTTGCTCGCTTTTTATAAATTCTACGCCCCGGCGAATGGGTTCACTTTCGAGCCGATAGCCTAACTGAGCTAGCATTCCAATACATCGCGCTGAAACATCTACGGTTGGCGGGTCGAGTAAAGCACCATGATCCGCAAACGGAATATGGTTTAGAGAATAATGCGTATTGTCTGCATCGAATGAACCCCAACCACCATTCTTACTCTGCATGCCAATGATCCATTCAGCGGCACGTTCTAGACATTCCTTAAACTCTGGGTTCTTCGCACGTTCGATTGACATGGCAGCAACTGCTGAGTCATCAACATCAGGGTAGTGGTTATTCCAAAATTGAAATGCCCAGCCACCGGGTCGCAGGTCTGGGCGGCTATCAGCCCAATCGCCAGCTACATCGAGGACCTGCCGATCTTTAAGCCATCTCAAAGAAGTATGCGCTGCACTAGTACATTTATTATCTCCGACTTCCAGCAATGCTTGCGCCGCTAGAGCTGTATCCCAGATAGGGGATAGGCATGGCTGGCAATATGCTTTGTTATCTTCAATGACCAATAATTTTTCAATTGCTGCCTTTGCAATAATAAAATCTTCATCGTCTTTAGGATATTTAAGAGTATGGAAAGCCATCACTGTATTGGCCATGGCTGGAAAAATACCACCTAGTCCATCCTCACCATTTAGACGTTCTGAGATAAAGGCGAGTGCCTTCTTTATGGCTCTCGATCGTAGTCGTCGAGGCATAAAAGGTTCGATTAGTCGCAAGACTTTGTCAAAAAATAGGAAAAACTCACCGGCCCAGGTTCCCGTGGAATTCATGAGGTAGTGCTTCTCGTTTTCCGGAGGCGTTTCAAATAATTCCCCAATATTGATATTGCCTGAATTAACGGCCTTCGGTTTCAAGGTCATCAAAATTAGCAATGGTACTATGACTGTGCGTGACCAATAGGAGATTTTTGAAAGGTGAAAAAAGAACCATTTTGGCAGATGCATTACTTCGATTGGCATTACAGGTACTGCGCGCCAAGGGACCTGACCGAAAAGCGCAAGGGTTATACGGGTAAAGACATTACATTTGGCGGCGCCACCAGCAGCTAAAATAGCCGTTCTTGCTTTTTTCATATGGGGCGTATTTATATCATCACCCGCTAATTTTAGAGCAAAATAAGCTTTCACACTGGCACTTAGATTAAAATCCCCATCATGGAAAAGAGGCCATCCACCATGCTCGGCCTGACATTCTCGCAGGTAAACTGCAATTTTTTGTTCGAGTGTCGAATCGACCTCATCGATAAAGTGCTTGAGCAAGATATACTCGGATGGGATCGTCGCATCGGCTTCAAGTTCGAATACCCAATGACCATCCATATTTTGCATCTCGCGCAGGCCGCGCGAAGACTCCTCGATCACAGCATTTAGCCGTTTATCGAAAACTTCCTCTTTAGCTTCCTCTTTCGTTTTAGCTTGGTCTTCTAAGAGAACGCCCGCGGGCACAGCGTCAGAAAATAAAGTCATGAAGCCTAGTTAACTAAATTGTTGCAAGTGCGAAAAAAAATATGCGCCTTTATTTGATATTGGGCCATATAATGTCAAGGATTACTGGGTCATTAAGTCATAATTGTTACGGTTTGTAACCCCGTGCTCACACCTATGTGGTTATGGGATGGTATTAGCAAAATTCTCTCAAAACCGCCTTTGCAGCCGATTTTCCGGACCTAATAGCTCCTTCAATGGTCGCGGGTAACCCTGTGTTTGTCCAATCCCCGGCTAATTTGAGGTTCTTTATAGCGGTGTCTGTGTTTGCGCGTAGCTGCAACGATTGAGGCGTTTGCGCAAAAGTAGCCCGTTTTTCTTTGACGACTCGGACTAATTTGGGTAATGATTCGTTAAGTTTTAGTGCTTTAGAAATATCTAACCAAGTTAGTGCGGAAATCTCTGATGCGGGTTTTTCGGCTAGTTCTTTCGCGGCACTCACGGTAACTGAGATAACATCACCTCTAATAAAAAGCCATTCTGCGGTTCCACCTACGATACCCATAAATTTTGTAGTTCCTATTGAAGTTGGGGGGGTGCCGAGACGGAAATGCACATTGACAATCGGATAATGTAATCGTGGCGGGGATATGTCCTTAAAGATATCTCCTAGCACCGGTGCTGGAAGCGCAAAAATTACGGAGTCATTGTTTCCTAGTTCTACAATCCCATCACTGAAATTTAGAACTGATAAGGTGAATCCATCTTGAGATTTGAGAATGCCTCGCAGACGAGCACCAAATCGAATTTTTGCGCCCGCATTCTCTAAATAAGTAAGCGCTGGGTCAACGAAGCTGTCTGATAGACCCTTTTTGGCAATCATTGGGCGGGAATATTTACCACCACGCCCAAATGTTTCTAATAGAACCGGCCACAATAATTGTGCTGCACCTTCATTGGCAGGGGTGTTTAATACGGAGACGGCTAGTGGTTCCCAATAACGTTCAAAGAGTGAATCATGTGGGTCAAATACGTCGGTCACAAGTGTATCTGGGGTCGCTTTAGCGAGTTTTATTGCTTTCAGGTAGTCTATGGCATTACTGCCCGGAACACGGTGCTTATTAGAGAAAATCCACCAGGGGAACCGACCTAAATTAGGCTTTACACACCACCGTTCTGATGTGGTTACGTCGAAAAAATGGAAGGCTGGTTCTCGAGGCCCGACCAAACTATTTTCCGCTCCGATAATCCGCAGATAATCCATTACAGCCGTATTGCCACTCAACAATAAGTGGTTGCCATTATCGATCATACAGTCAAGGGTTGTATCGTGATAGGAACGGCATCGTCCGCCAGCATGTGTCGATGATTCATAAAGAAATATTCGATGCCCAACGTGAGCCAACGATACTGCTGCAGAAAGGCCAGCTATACCCGCACCTACAATGTGAATAGTTGCCATCTTGGATTAAAAGAGGCCGTAGCGGGCGACTATCCAAATTTTCCGCATTTTAGATAATCTAACCGGTTCGTTTAATCGGTTCCAACCACGTGCGCGCAACTGATCCAGGATTGTTTGATAGACATGCAACATGACGATAGCTGGGCGCATGGCTTTTTTAGAACAATCGGTCATCGCTAAAATCGTTTCGGTGAAACTTTGTTCGGCCATGTCTGCAAGTTCATCACACAGGGCACCAAGATTGGGATGCGCCAAGACTGTTTCAGGGTCATCACTACCTATCTTATGCTTCTCCAACAAATCACTTGGGAGATAAAGCCTTCCCCGGCCAGCATCTTCGTGCAAGTCTCTCAATATGTTTGTAAACTGCAAAGCCTGCCCGAGTGTTAACGCGACCATATCCCGAGTTGGGCTCGTTTCCCCGAAGACCCTGACAGATAGAAGACCAACAGCGCCTGCAACCCGCGAGCAGTAAAGCTTTAGTTCGTCCATAGAAGGTGCGCGCAACTCATCTTGGGCATCCATATCCATACCGTCAATTAGAGCAATGAAGTCTTTCTTTTTTAAATCATAGTCTCGAACGGGACCTAAAAGCGCAAGGGTCGTCGGTTTGGTTGGTGTTCCTGCGTACAATAAATCGATTTCCTTCCGCCAATCCGCGAGACGCTTTTTTTTCTCTGCATAAGGCAAGGGATCATCGGCAATATCGTCAACTTCACGGCAAAATGCGTATATAGCAAACATTGCCTTGCGGCGTGCTACCGGCAGCACCTTCATCCCACTGATAAATGATGAACCGGATGTTTCGACGACGCGGTGCACATGTTTCCAGGCGTCTGCCAAGTCGTCGGAAGGGAGAGTAGTGTCCGACACGATAATACCCTTTAAAGAACCTTTAAGGTGTTAAGCGCTTTTTGATTCTTCTAACACCGCGTTTATACCAAGAGCTTCAAGTGCAGTCGCCGTTATATGACGGGCGTTAAGCTCCGCTTCGTCATACATATCGAATGGGCTTGCCTGGTTTTGGAACTTATCAGGCAGCGTCATTGGTCGAATCTTTAGGCCGGGAACAATTTTATCATGACGGATAAGGTGATCCATCACACGAGCGGCAAACCCGCCTATTGAACCTTCTTCGATAGTAATAAGTACTTCATGTTCTTTAGCAAGGCGTTCTACTAGATCAGTATCTAACGGTTTTGCAAAGCGTGCATCAGCAATGGTTGCGGGCAGTCCTTTAGCAGCAAGTTCGTCTGCGGCTTTCAGAACCTCAACCATACGGCCTCCATAAGACAAGATTGCGACTTTGCTACCTTCCTGAATGATTCGACCTTTGCCGATCTCTAATATCTCGCCAATTTCCGGCATATCTACCCCGACGGATTCCCCGCGGGGAAAACGAAAAGCGCAAGGCCCTTCGTCATAGGCCACGGCAGTCGCCACCATGTGACAAAGCTCCGCTTCGTCGGCGCAGGCCATCAAAACGAAATTAGGCAAGCAACCAAGATAGGCAACGTCAAATGAGCCTGCATGAGTTTGGCCATCCGCTCCAACCAGTCCTGCTCGGTCAATCGCAAATCTCACCGGCAAATTCTGAATAGCAACATCATGAACAACTTGATCATAGGCTCGTTGTAAAAATGTTGAATAAATAGCAGCAAAAGGCTTGTAGCCTTCAGCAGCCATACCCGCAGCAAAAGTGACAGCATGCTGTTCGGCTATCCCCACATCGAACATGCGGTCCGGGTGAACTTTCTCGAATAAATCCATGCCGGTGCCATCGGGCATTGCCCCGGTTAGACCCACCACCTTCTCGTCAATATTTGCGTGTTTGATTAGACTTTCGGCAAAAACTTTCGTGTAGGCAGGTGCGTTCGATGTACCTTTTTTCTGCTCGCCACTATTAACATCAAAACTAGCGACACCGTGATAACGGTGCGTACTCTTCTCTGCGGGTTCGTAGCCTTTGCCTTTGATGGTAACTGCGTGGAGTAAAACGGGCCCAGGCAACTCAGATTCTTTAAGATTCTTTAGGACTGGGATGAGATGGTCGAGATTATGACCATCGATCGGTCCTACGTAATAGAATCCTAATTCTTCGAAAAGTGTGCCACCGGTAAACATTCCGCGTGCATATTCTTCGGCGCGCTTGGCTGCCATCTCAATGGGATGGGGAAGCTTTTCAGCAATATCACGACCGAGCTCGCGCAGACCACGATATTGTTTCGAGGACAATAGGCGCGATAGATAGTTATTTAAGGCACCGACGGGAGGTGCGATAGACATTTCGTTATCGTTCAGCACAACAATCATTCGGTTGCCATTAGCGCCCGCATTGTTCATGGCTTCATAGGCCATGCCAGCTGTCATGGAGCCGTCGCCGATTACAGCAACGACGTCGTTGTTCTTCCCGGAGAAGTCGCGAGCCTGAGCAAATCCCAGCCCTGCCGAGATTGATGTTGAGGAATGTGCTGCGCCAAACGGGTCGTACTCGCTCTCAGATCGTTTTGTAAAGCCGGAAAGGCCGTTTTTTTGGCGAATTGTTCGAATTCGATCACGACGTCCAGTTAAAATTTTATGAGGGTAGCATTGGTGGCCGACATCCCAGATCAAAATATCATCGGGAGTATTAAAAACATAGTGAATTGCAGTAGTCAGCTCTACCACCCCTAAGCTGGCACCCAAATGACCACCAGTCTGGGAAACCGCGTCGACTAATTCAGCGCGCACTTCATCAGCAATTTGACGAAGATCATCTTCCGGAAATTCACGTAAATCCGACGGAAATTTAATACGATCCAGTAACGGCGTTTCTACGGCCACAATATTTGCTCCCACGTTCGGGACATAACGTCCTCGAATTATGCCTTAGGCTCAAAAACAAACACAGGGTATCCGTGTTTATTTACGCTTAAAGCGCGCATTTCCGGTCATTCTATCAGTTTAACACGGAAAATCACCTGCGGAGATAGCTGTTTCCGGGCTCGTGGGCAATAGTTTTAGGCCTTTAAAGATAGAAAAAATTAAGGTTAGGGGGGCTTGCATTCAAGTAATAGGTATATCAGTGCCGCTCTAGTTTGCGGTCTCGCCAGTTGCCAGGGGTCGTTAGTAGCGGGAAAGGCCTTGCCAGCATCCTCGGATACTGCACGTTAGAAACTGAAGTTTTGTTAGCTGAACTCGCCCGGAGATGGGGTCTCGTCGTCGCAGTTCAGCTGATAATTTATGGGCAATTTTTATTATAGTCGCGGATTCCATGGCTAATCTTCGACTTTTAAGTTTGCCGGGCAATTGATCCGCGAGCAACAAGAGCTCATCAGTACTGTCTAGGCATTGCTCCATAACCTCACGAAGGCCCGCTGAAGCTGCTGGTTGTGCAAGTGCGTCTACGGTTTCATTCGCAGCTATCATCCAATCCTGGGGCAGGTAGACGCGGTTCATTTCTTGATAATCGTCTTGGCAATCTTGTAGATGATTTAAAACCTGCAGAGCATTGCAGAGTGCATCGCTGGCGGGATAATTGGTTGGGTTTTCGCCGTGAATGTCGAGCAAATAACGCCCGACTGGTGCGGCAGAATACATGCAGTAATTGATAAGATCGGGCCAATCGTCATAGCGCAGCTTTACCGCATCTTGTTTGAATGCAGTGATTAGATCCCGACAATGCTGAATGGTAACGTCACATTTGGAAAGGCTCATGCGAATTGCGTGAGCTTTTCCATACGCTGGGTCAGTATTTTTGCCGAGTATGGCCTGATCGAATCCGTCTAGGCGTTTGATCTTTTCTTCTGGTGTCAAGTCCAGATTATCAGCGATATCGTCGATCGCGCGCGCATAAGCATAAAATACCGCCACATGGGGGCGTAAGTCCGCCGGTAGGAATATGGATCCCACAGGAAAGTTTTCGTCCTTCGCGGCCTTGCCGGAGGGAGTTTCAGCAGTTGTTATTGTTGTATCAGTCATGGCACATCTACTAATTTACGATTGTGTAAGGTTTTACGCTATCTGATAGGATAGAAAAACGCTGAAACGAACTTTTAACTTTATAAATTGTTAGTCGGCGATTATCTCTAAGCCAGCCAGCAAACACGTTTAGATAGGACCAACTTTATGTCCAATAATTCAGCAATCGCCTCGCGACGTAAAAGTGTCGCGGTTAAGGTCGGGAATGTTACCATAGGCGGTGACGCACCGGTGGTGGTACAATCCATGACTAACACGGATACTGCGGATGTGGACGGGACCGCGCAGCAGGTAGCGGATCTATATCGTGCAGGGTCTGAGATCGTGCGTATCACGGTTGACCGAAAAGAAGCGGCCAAAGCGGTCCCTTACATTCGCGATAAACTTGATAAATGGGGTTTGGACGTTCCGCTCGTTGGCGATTTTCATTATATTGGCCATCAATTGCTGACCAGTTATCCTGATTGCGCCGAGGCGTTGGCGAAATATCGCATCAATCCGGGTAATGTTGGTTTTCGTAAAAAGAAAGATAGTCAGTTCTCTACTATGATTGAGACGGCCATGAAGTTTGATCGCCCAGTGCGCATAGGTGTCAATTGGGGTAGTCTCGACCAGGAGCTGGTCGTCCAAATGATGGATGAAAACGCTAAGTCAAATAGCCCAAAGCCTGCTGCCGAAGTCACCCATGAAGCTTTGGTAGTTTCTGCTTTGAGCAACGCCCAGCGTGCGGAAGATTTGGGATTGGCTAAGGATAAGATGGTCTTGTCGTGTAAGGTCAGCGAGGTACAGGGGATGGTAGCCGCTTATTTTAGCTTGGCTGAAAAGTGCGATTACGCCTTGCACTTGGGACTTACTGAGGCGGGAATGGGCTCAAAAGGCATTGTTGCCTCAACAGCGGCGTTAGCAGTTCTATTACAGCAAGGTATAGGCGATACAATCCGCGTTTCACTTACTCCAGAACCGGGCGGAGACCGCACACAAGAAGTTATCGTTGCTCAAGAAGTTCTACAAACTATTGGTCTAAGGTCGTTCATGCCATTAGTGACAGCGTGCCCCGGCTGTGGCCGTACTACCAGCACAGTCTTTCAATCTTTGGCCGGCAAAATTCAAGGCTATGTGCGTGAACGGATGCCTGAGTGGCGAGATTCCTACCCTGGCGTCGAGGATTTAAATTTGGCGGTTATGGGCTGCATTGTAAATGGTCCTGGCGAAAGTAAACATGCAGACATCGGCATTAGCTTGCCGGGCACTGGTGAGCAACCAGCGGCACCGGTTTTCATAGATGGCGAAAAGAAATATACGCTTCGTGGTGCTAATATTGCCGAAGAGTTCCAGGATCTAGTCGAGGATTATGTCAAGAACCGCTATGGCAAAGCTAAAGATCGTTCGGTGACGGAGTAGCTAACTGAGCACCGAAATTTTATCATTCGGCTTGATATTACCATAAGTTAAAATTTCGCATTTCACACCGCCCTTATCCCAGAGCGCGTCTTTCAAACCAGGCTGCTTAAGCTTTTTCTCAAGATAGGTGCATGGTTGACACAACCGGTGGACCATCAGTTTCACCTCACCGACCATAATTTTCTTGCCAACAAGGTTATTTAAGGAGATCCCGCGTGAGATAATATTGCGACGCGACTGGTTTGATGTGCAGTGAAGGCCAATTTTTATGAGTGCTTCCAATTCTTCACTCTCAATGATCGTGAGCTGCCGGCCTGGTTCGGGCTTCTTTGAGTAGGTGCCAGTACCGAGCATATATCGGTCGCCGTCGATTCCTTTCCCGGCAATGCACCTTAAGATCAAGGCCTCATTCATAACCTCAGCCATTTTTTTTGTTGTGTGTAATGTTAAAACCGTTCCTACGCTCACAATGGTACTCCGAAGAAATTAAAGCTTAACTAGTAGCGGACTTTAGGATGTCGCGCATGGATATTTTGTCGTTGGCGAGGTTGCCGATATTCACGGAGGTGTTCGCATCCATAAGGCGCCGAGCGATGCGCATTTCCCGAGCGCGATTGACCGCAATTACCGCCTCAATTTTATCATGAGCGAATTGGAAGGCTATAAAATTACGACCGGGAAGATCGCCACGAATAATCAGATCGTTCCAGCCGGCGGGTTGTCCCGCAATCTGGAGATTTACGTCGTATTGGTCGGACCACACCCACGGGGTTTCTGCATAGACCGTGTTGCCACCGCACATATTATTTGCTGCAGCTACTGTTTGGTTCTGCGCATTCTGCCAGGTCTCAAGCCGGACATGTCTATTTAGCAATGGATTGAAGTGGTTGGTATTATCACCGGCCGCAAATATGTTTATATCCGACGTGCGGGCAAATTCATCGACTATAATGCCATTGTCAATATCTAGGCACGCCGATTTCGCGAGTATGGTTTCAGGAATGATACCTACACCTACCAAGACTAGGTCGGCGGGGATGCTTCTTCCTGACATTGCTTCAACACTAGCCACGTTATTTGTTCCGCTAAAAGCTTTGAGGCCATCATTGAGGTGCACTGTGACATTATTTTCCTCATGGAGATCCAAAAACACGGCAGCGATGTCAGGAGGAAGTGCACGTCCCATCAATTGAGGGGCTGCTTCAAGGACGGTTACATTAACACCGCACGATCGCGCGCTAGCTGCAACTTCTAAACCGATGAAGCCACCGCCTATTACAACAAGTTTGCTGCCTTTTCTTAGCGATTTCTTGAGCGAGCGGCTGTCATCAATAGTTCTTAAATAGTGAATACCGTTGAGATTAGCGCCAGGAACATCGACTTTCCGAACGGTGCCACCGGTTGTTAGTAGTAATTTATCGTACGGGATATCACTGCCGTCCGACATTGAAATTCTTTGATGTGAAGCCTCTATGCTAAGCGCCGTAACTCCGAGTTTTAGAATGACGTTATTCTCTTCGTAGTATGCTTCATCACGTATCAAACGAAAGCTAACTCCGTTATCCAACTGAAGTAACTCTTTGGAGAGAGGGGGGCGCTCATAGGGGGGGTGGGGTTCATTTCCAATGAGCGTTATTGGACCTTTATGACCAGCCCTTCGAAGAGCTTGCACAGCTACGCCGCCTGCGTGTCCTGCACCGATGATGACGAAGTAATCATTAGCCGCCATAGTGCAGAAATTCCTATACTTTAATGAAAACGGTGCCGTCTTCGACTTTCGTTTGGTAGATCTTCAGGTCTTGCTCTACAGGTGGGCAGAGTGCTTTGCCGGTTTTGATGTTGAAACGACCATCATGCAGTGGGCACTCGATTATATCACCCTCTTGGAAACCGTCAGCCATAGATGCAAACGCATGAGTGCAAATATTAGCGGTAGCAAATATCTCACTATCTACATTGTAAAGTGCAATATCGTCATCGCCGATTTGTACTTTTATGGGTTCATCCGGCTTAATATCGGCTGCGGATGCTACCTGGTGCCACTCACTCACGATCCAATCTCCTCGAAAAGAATGTCGACAAACCACATATAAGGTCTTTTAGGTTTATAAGGTTGTCGTTGGGTTAGTTCAACGCTGTGCGAATATCTACTAAGGCAACTCCGCCGGCTTCCACATCTGCGACCGCTTTCTTTAGGTTCGCTGCAATTTCATTAGGATTATCGATCGGGCCATAGCCGGTTGCGCCGAAAGACCGAGCCGTACTGGCGAAATCTATATCGGGTCCAATCATTTTTTGGCCAATCCAGGCATTTTCCGGTGGTCGTCCGCGATACTTGGCAAGCTTGGATTGATGTTCCTCGTCATTGCCGAACGAATTATTGTTATGGAGTACAATTAAGACTGGGATTTTATAATGGGCCGCGCTCCAAAGCGCTGCGGGGTTCATGCTAAAATCACCGTCGCCCATAATACAGACAGTAAAGCGACCCATATCGCGTGCTGCTAAAGCAGAACCAACTACGCCACCGGGCCCATAGCCAACGCCTCCACCGGCGTTATTGCCAAGATATTGATTGCAACCCTCAAATTTCCAAATACCTTCGTACCAGCTGCGGTAATTTCGGTTAGCGACAACATAGGGTTTGTCCTTAACCGCCTCCCACACTTCATGGATAAGGCGAGGAACCGAAATGGGGTCATTATCAAAATTCTTTTCCAAAACATCCTTTTGTATCTTCCGAAGAGCGTCGTGACGTTTTGCAATAGCTTTAGCATTCGCTTGCGCCTTCTTCTGCCATTCAGGATTTTTCTCGGCTCGGTTCTTCAGCTCAACAAGAAGCTGTTTCATCCCGTAAAGTGGGTCGGCGAATAGGTGCAGGTCAACCGGCGGAAGGGAACCGCCAATTGCTGCCCAATTATCGATGGAAAGGTCGTTAAGTGACAGATCAATAACTATTTTTGGGTTATCGCCTTCGACGATATAACCGTAACCGCCACCACGTGCTTTGCCATATTCACCTGTCAGATCCGCCACATCTTGATTATCGATAATCAGGATTAAGTCCGCCTCGCCGCGAATTTTGCTTTCTTTCGTGGGACCGAAGCCACCGGTGAGATTTTGTGGGTGGTCGGTCGGCATGCAGACCACGTCTTTACCCTCTTGATAAGCGGCGCCGGTGAGCTCAACTAGTTCCTGAAGATACTTGGTTGTGCCAGCGATACGGCCAAATCGACCGCCAATAATAAGCGGTAATTTGGCTTCCATAATCATATTGGCCGCCGCTTCAATGGTCTCCTGCGTGGCAGCGACTGAGGGGGAAATTTTGTAACGAGGTAGAGACATGTCAGGGATGGTAACTGCCTCATCGAGTTCTTCCTCTTGGACAGTTGCATCAATAGATACGTAAGTAATACCTTTAGGCGCATTACCCGCAATACGGTACGCTTTTGCTAGTGAATTCAATGTGCCTTGCTGAGTTGGAGGCTCATCCGTCCATTTTGTATAGGGGCGCATTAGTTCAGATTGATTATTAGCTGCATGTAGCCAATCGATTAGACGCCGCTCTGCTGGGTCTAAAGGGCCGGAGCCACCAATGACCAGCATTGGCGCTCGATCAGCAAACGCATTCCAAAATGACATCATCGCATGCTGAAGACCAACCAAATTATGCAGTATTACGCAGGCAGGTTTGTTGGTCATTTTTGCATAACCATGGGCCATTGAAACGGCTATCTCCTCATGTGCACAAAGAATCATTTCCGGCTTGTGGTTGCGACCATAGTTGACCAATGAATCATGAAGCCCGCGAAAGGTCGAGCCTGGCGTGAGCGTAACATAGTCGAATCCCATTTCACGGATCATATCGACCATGATATCCGACCCGTATTTAGGGTCTTCTTGGTTGGCGGGGAGATTTACTGGTACCTCGGTTGTAGTGTCCTTCATAATAGTTCGTCCGGTTTAAGTGTGGGAAAGAAAGGTGCGCCATCTAAACCGCGGCGCCGCGCAACTTTTTTTAATTCGATCTGATTAGAAGCAAGGCTTGAGTAAGGTTCCTTTGATAATAAAGTCGATAAATTAAGTGAATTTTTGCATTGAATGATTGGCGCTATATTCGCAGCAGCTCCGACAGGGCTAGCGACAGGACCAGCCGGTACCGCAAAAGTTCTCTTCAAGGAGTAATCCAATAATTTTCCTATCTATTAAAAAATCAAATTTTTATCGTGCAAAAGCTATGCGAAATGTTGATTTAACGCAACTGCTGGGCCAAATTTATATGTAATTTCCGTTGCTTATACGTTTTTATTGCGTGCCTCAGGCCGAATAGGTGTTTCTGGTCGAATATCCTTTTTTATTTTTTGTTTTGAGATTTCACCGTTCCTCAAATAATGCCCATCTGTCGCCCGTTTTGCTGCTTCATCCCATTCATCAGACCAGTCACCAAGGGTATATCCGTGCCACGGGCTTTCGGGTTTCAGTGGCGGTAAACCTAATTTTTCCCAGAGGTCTTTGGCGTGTTCCATATACTCTTTTCGCGGTAGGGCGAGCGGGGGCATGGGTCCCTTCATTGTGGCATCAATGAGGAGGGTTGAGTCATGCTCAATGGACCGCTTAATACGGGGGCCTTGGCCATGGCCGCGATGTTCCAAAATATGGCAATCTAGGATCGGATTGCAACGATAGGACATCGCCCAAAAAACCGCGTCTCCGTTATCCGGGTCAATATCGTCATTAATGGCAATAATAAATTTACCCACATTACTTTGTAGCGCAGTGCAGCCATAGAGCGCGCGCCAAACTTCGGTAGATGGAGCGTCGCGCTCCATTTGCACGAATATTACTTTGCGGAGGTTTGTTAGTGGCTCGTGAAGTGAAACCTTGATCACCCCTTGTATACCCAAGTTATCGCGTAAATGGGTCAGGTAGAGCGGCTCATACGCAAGGCGTTTGATGACCGAAGATTCACTCGGTGTGACTTGGCTGATTATGGATGGAATTACCGCTTTTTTGCGCCGCGTGATAGCGGTGACCTGGAATATCATATTGTAGGACTCCAGAGCCACGTAGCCAGCGGATTCGCCGAATGGGGCCTCTGGTTCGACATGCTCCGTTGAGATCAACCCCTCAATTACTAGCTCAGATTCGGCCGGCACATCTAAATCGATCGTTTTAGCTTTGTTAACGTTAATGGGTTCATCTACAAGACCGCCAGCGACATCGATTTCGTCATAGCCCATTTTGAGCTTTTGCGGTGACATGTAGTTGAATGCTGGTGGACAGCCGATAACGATGGCGCACGGCATAGGTTCTCCGCGTTCTTTCCATTTTTTCCAATGTATATATCCCTCTGCACCGCCAGGTCGAATAACCATTCGGACGGCCATACGGTTGGAGGCTTTCAAGCCAGCACGATAGGTGCCGGAATTTTGGATGCCCGTCTCCGGGTCCTTAGTTATTACGTTGGTTGCGGTAAGGTAAGGGGCAGAATCGAAACCTGGAGTAGAGATAGGAATTGGCAGAGCGTCTAAGCCCTTGCCTTCGCCAATTAGGTCCTCACCGGTCTCAATCACTTCATGGCAAGGTGCGTTATCCACATGGTTGGGTTTAATTGGATTAGAGATCGCGTGGTTCCAAGTCTCTCCAATTTTATTGGGCTCGCAGCCAATGCCGATTTTATAGATTTCTGGATTGGTTGCGAGCGCGCCAATTACTACTGGGATATCATATTTTCGGCCTAAGCTGTCCGTAATATTGTTAAATAGGAACGCCTTACGATCGGCTTCGTTGATACCGCCGCGGAATTGCCACCGCACCAGGGGGTGCATCTCGGTATCTTTATTAATTGGCTCATCGATTTCGACCAAGAGCCCTGCCTTTCGGAGGGCTTCGATATGATCGTGGAGGTCGGGATATCCTCTTTTTGGTGGTGGCATGAGGGCAGTTCCTTTTTTTTATCTGTCGTCCGCCACCTGATCAGTAGGTGTTTCAGGAATGAGTCCTTTGCGAACACGCTGTGCGGTCAGCGAGCCATTCTCCGCATAAAGCCCTTTTGCAGCACGCTCGGCCATCTTATCCCAGTACTCAGTCCAATTACCAAGTTCATAGCCGTGCCAGGGGGTTTCAGGGCGTAGGGTTGGGAGCCCAAGCTCCTCCCAAATCTTGGCTGCATTTTCCATATATTTTTTTTTGGGTAAGGCAAGTGGCGGCATTACAGATTCCATTGTCGCGTTAATCAGTAATGTGGAGTCTGGATCAGGGCGTGTATCGGCATCAGGGCCGTGGCCCGGAGCTCGGAAGGGAAGAATTGCAGAATCTTCTGCAGGATTGGAACGGTAAGCCATAGCCCAGAAGATGGAGTCTGGATTATCCGGATCGATATCATCGTTAACTGCAATGACAAACTTTGCACAGTCTGCCCGATAATTAGCCGCACCATAAAGGGCTCGCCAAATTTCGGTCTTGGCTGCGCCCTGATCCATGATCACTATAATAAAGCGTAACACCGACGTGAGTGGCTCATGCATTACAAGCCCTTTAATACCTTGGATGCCGAGATTGTCTCGAAGATGGCTCAGGAATACCGATTGCTGTGCTGTACGTCGGATAACCGAAGATTCGCTTGGTGTTACCTGGCTGATAATAGATGGTAGTACGGCTTTCGTTTTGCGGGTGATGGCTGTGACCTCAAAAGCCATATTATAGGCTTCAAGCGCAACATAGCCGTGGCTTTCGCCGAAGGGTCCTTCCGGTTCGAGATGATCAGTGGCAATTAATCCCTCAATAACGATCTCGGCTTCCGCAGGCACCATCAGATCAACGGTTTGGGCTTTTACTACATTGATGGGTCCGCCTGCGAGGCCACCTGCAATGGCAAGTTCATCCATTCCATGTTGAAATTTAGCGGGGGAACAATAATTCACCAGAGGAGGGCAACCGACCACAATAGCGCAGGGCATTTTTTCCTCCCGTGCCTTGTATTTTAGCCAGTGCTGATAGCCATCCGCTCCGCCAATACGCGAGGACATGCGTACTCCGAGGCGGTGAGAATCTTTTAGTCCAGCGCGATATGTACCCATATTTTGAGTGCCGTCGTCCGGATCTCTAGTGATACAATTGGTGTTGGTGAAATAAGGGGCGGAGTCGAACCCGGGAGTTGATATGGGGACGGGAAAGGCGTCTAGTCCGTTGCCGTCGCCCAACAGTTCTTTACCCGTAATAACTATTTCTTGGCACGGGGCTTCTTGCACTTCTGCTGGCGGAATAGGGTTGGCAACCGCATCTTGCCAGGCCTTATTGATCTTATCGAGCGGTTGACCCATGCCGACGCCATAAATTTCCGGCGTGGCGGCAAGTGAGCCTACCGCAACCGGCATATCATATGCGCGACCTTTACTGTCGATGATATTGGTAAATAAAAAAGCCTTACGGTCTTTAACGGGAATTCCCCCCCTGAACTGCCATCGCACTAATGGATGTAATTCGGTATCTTTATTGACCGGCTCGTCGATGCGCTGCAATAGGCCCGCTTTTTCGAGCGCCTGTAGATGCTCCGGTAGGTCGGCATAGGTACGTTTAGGACTGGGCATGGTGACTAATTATTCCTGCTGACTAGCCAACGGACAAAAATACCAACACCGGCACCGATGATGATGAGGACGACGATTTCTAAATTCTGATACAATCTCTTATTCCTCCGTCGGTTTGCCAGGTGTCATCTCGATGTCCGTAACGAGGGTTTCCGGTTTGACACCTTGGACAAGGCGTTTTTCGGTGAGCTCTCCGTTCGTTTTGTAATCGCCCGCGGCTGCACGTTTTGCCATTTCGTCCCAATATGAATTCCAATCGCCTAATTCGTACCCATGCCAAGGTGTTTCTGGTTTTAGCTCGGGTAGGCCCAACCGTTCCCAAAGTGCTTTGGCGTTTTCCATATATTCGCGCTTGGGCAACGCAACCGGCGGCATGTCTGCCTTGATTGTAGCATTGATCAACATGGTAGCGTCATTTCCATGTCCTTTGGGACCGTGCCCACCGCTGCGGTGCGGTAAAACGTGAACATCAAGAGCTGGATTCGAGCGGTAGGTTATGGACCATAAAATGGCATCTCCGTTCAGTGGATCAATGTCTTCACTCACGGCTATGACATATTTACCGCAGTCAGCGCGAAAATTCGAAATCCCGTAGAGCGCGCGCCATACTTCGGTGGGCGCAGCCTCGCGGTCCATGACGAGAAAGGTAACCTTACGAAGGTTTGTGAGTGGCTCATGAAGAGCGATACTCTTGATACCTTGGATACCCAGATTATCTCGTAAATGCGCCATAAACATGGGCTCGTAAGCAACCCGCTTAATAACTGACGATTCGCTTGGTGTGACTTGACTAATAATGGAGGGAATAACCGGTTTTTCTTTCATACAAATCGCTGTAATTTCCATCTGCATGTTGAAACCTTCAAGCGCGATATGGCCATGGCTTTCGCCGAATGGGCCTTCGGGTTCAAGGTACTCTGTATCAACCAAACCCTCGATCACTAATTCCGATTGTGAAGGCACAAGTAGATCACTGGTTTTGCATTTCACGATTTGGATGGGTTCGCCAGCTAGGCCGCCCGCTACATCGATTTCATCAATAGTACGGGGTAGTTTTTGCGGGCCCATAAACGCAACGTGCGGTGGACATCCTATAACGAATGCTACCGGCATTTTTTCGCCGCGCTTCTGATACTTCACCCAATGGGCATAGCCGCCTGCACCGCCGGTCCGGCTCGACATCCGGACCCCCAGTCTATTGGAAGATTTTAGGCCAGCTCTATACGTGCCGATATTTTGAATGCCGGTTTCTGGATCTTTTGTTACGCAGTTGGTCGCGGTGAAGTAGGGTGCGGCATCGTAGCCAGGCGTAGATATAGGGATTGGCAAGGTATCTAGGCCCTTACCTTCGCCGATCAATTCGTTGCCTGTAATAACTACTTCGTGACAAGGTGCATCGGATACTTCAAGGGGTTTGATGGGGTTTGAGATTGCTTGTTCCCAATGGGAGCCGATCTTATCCATCGGTACATTCATGCCGATGCGGTAGATTTCCGGCGTGGTGGCCAGAGCGCCAACTACAACTGGGTAATCGTATTTGCGGCCCCTACTATCCGTGATGTTGGTAAACATCCATGCCTTGCGATTGTATTCTGGAATGCCCCCTCGAAATTGCCATCGCACCAACGGGTGCATTTCCGTATCTTTGTTTATTGCGCGGTCGACGGTTCGGAGTAGGCCAGATTTTTCCAGCTCGGCTAGGTGTTCCTGATAGTCTCTATATCCGCGTTTAGCCACGAGCCGTATCTCCGAGTGCTATTACTTGTTAGATTCCGGAATGCCGTCCCAAGTCACTTCTTCGTTAGGTTCTTCCTCTCCGACGCCTGGGTTACCGATATCGAGGGTACGGACTTCGGTGTTCATTTCTACATCGTTGCGGCGATAGCCGGCGATGGTTTTACCGGTTTCCCAATAGTCGCTCCGAACAGCACGGCGTGCCATAATGTCGAGGTCCGCATTCCATTCGCCAAGGTCGTAGCCATACCAGGGCCGCTCCGGTTTGATTTCCGGCAAGCCTAATTCGTCCCATATCTTTGCCGCATTTTCCATATACTCGCGCTTTGGTAGGGCAACAGGAGGTAAATCCTCCTTAAGCGTGGCATCTACCAAGACTGCAGAATCTTCGGAATCGAGCACACTGCGGGGGCCGTGTCCTTCATGCTTGTGGGGCAGCATATGAGTGTCGCGATGAGGTTTGCAGCGATACGACATTGCCCAGAAAATCGCATTGGCATCGTCAGGATCTATGTCTTCGTTAATAGCGACCACCCACTTACCTTCTGCCATGCGGTGGGCAGCTGTCGCGTAAAGTGCACGCCAGACTTCGGTGCTAGCTGCATTACGGTCCATAGTGATTAGAATGAGCTTATGGAGCGACGTTAAGGGTTCGTGCATAGATACGCCGACGAAGCCTTGAATGCCTACCGTATCGCGTAAATGTGCGAGCAGTTTAGCTTCATAAGCAGGTCGTTTTATGGTCGCCGATTCACTTGGTGTCACTTGGCTCACCCAAGATGTAATGACCGCATCTTTACGCCGGGTAATCGCGGTCACATCCATATAACCATTATATTCCTGTAAATTAACGTGGCCGTGGGATTCGCCAAATGGGGCTTCAGGCTCTAGCCATTCGGTACTGATATATCCTTCAACAACGACTTCAGCTTCCGCCGGTACCAACATATCAAGAGTTTTTGCTTTCACCATATTCAGTGGTGCATTTACTAGGCCGCCTGAGACGTGGTGTTCATCAAGCCCATGAGGCAATTTCTGTACTGATGTAAAGGAGACGATCGGCGGGCAGCCAAGCACTATACAACAAGGCATGGGTTCGCCACGCTCTTTCCATTCAAGCCAATGGAGGTAACCGCCAGTGTGATGTTCGATTGATGGATTAAAGCCAATACGATCCGGTGCTTTAATTTGGGCACGGTAGTTGCCATTGTTATAGGACCCGTCTACCGGACTTTGAGTGATAAAGTGAGACGATGACATGTAAGGTGCGTTGTCCCAGCCAGGCGTCGAAATTGGAACAGGAATGGCGTCTAAGCCATTTCCATTGAGAAGATCTTTGCCTTCGAAAACCAGATCGTGGCATGGTGCGTCGTTAGTATCCATGATATTCGGCGCGATCGGGTTATTCATCGCTTTGATCCAAGTATCACCAATTTCTTCGATTTCACAGCCCATTCCTGTCTTGTAAATCTCGCGGCTACCAGCGAGCCCGCAAACCAAAACAGGGATATCAAATTTACGGCCTTTACTGTCAACAACGTTAGTAAACAGCCATGCTTTGCGGTTTTTCTCTTGAACGCCACCACGGAATTGCCACCGTACCAGTGGATGCATTTCCGTATCTTTATTGATTTCGCGGTCAACCTCGATCAGCAAATCAGCTTGACGTAGAGCTTCAATATGATCATGCAGATCGGAATAATTGCGTTTGGCGCTCATCGGAGCCTCCCCTTAAAACTCGAATTTTGTGATCATTCCCGGGAGCAGAACTGGTACATGATCGGAGGAAAGGGTTCAACGAAGATTTTTTTTCACTTCCATTCTTGATGATTGACTGATGAGACTTCAGTTGCCACTCTTTGCTACCTGAAATTTTAGCACATGGAAGATCTTTATGAAGGCTGCTGCCTTTGATTATAAAAGGCCTGACACTCTTGAGGCCGTACTTGCTGAACTCGCAGAAGTTGGTGATGAAGGGCTCATCATTGCCGGTGGGCAAACCTTAGTTCCCTTGATGGCCATGCGCTTAGTTCGGCCTTCTTTGTTAATTGACATTAACCACGTGAGTGAGCTGTCGGGTATTAAAATCGACGGCGATATGCTCGTTATAAAAGCGTGTACTCGGCAGGTTTTGTCGGAGCAATCGCATGATATTAGCGAGGCAATGCCATTGCTCGCCAAAGGACTTCGCCATGTAGGACACACGCAGACCCGCAATCGCGGTACCGTTGGCGGCAGTCTTGCGAATGCAGACCCGTCAGCTGAAATTCCCATAGTCGCGCAAAATTTAGATGCAATTCTAGTATCTGAATCGGCTAAAGGCGAAAGAAACATTGATGCTAGTGACTTCTTTTTCTCGGCAATGGATACCGCGCTTGAAGATGATGAGTGCTTGAAGGAAGTGCGATTTCCTATTTGGCGAGACCAGAAAGTGGGAACTGGCTTTCAAGAAGTCAGTATTCGCGCAAGCGATTATGCTATTGTGGCAGCGGCGGCTCAACTTGGAACCGATAGCAAGGGAATTTGTTCGCGTGCGGCAGTAACTGTTGGCGGATGCGCTCCGGTCGCTAAGAAGATTAAGGCAGTTAGCGATGTCCTTGTTGGCAGTGATTTGTCTGATGCAGTACTAAAGGAAGCAGCGCATTCAGTGATCGGTAAACTTGAACCAGAATCTGATGTTCATGCGACAGCGGCCTATCGAAAGCGCGTCGCCGGGCAAATCGTGGAGCGCTCGCTGTTTGAAGCGCGTGCGGAGGTGTTTGGTTAGGCTATGGTGGATAATTTTGAGAAAAAAGTTTCTATAACCGTTAACGGTAAGGCCTATCAGGCATCCATTGAGCCGCGTATGACTTTACTAGATTTTTTGCGCGATGAAGCAGGGCTGACTGGGACACATGCGGGTTGTGAACATGGGGTGTGTGGCGCTTGTTCGGTTTTTCACGACGGTGCGCCCGTGCGGTCTTGTCTAATGTTTGCGGTGCAAGCAGATGGTTATGAGGTGACGACCGTTGAGGGTCTCGCTCAGGTGGATGGTACGCTTAGCGTTCTTCAAGATTGTTTTTGGGAAACCCACGCGATGCAATGTGGCTATTGCACTTCCGGCATGTTGATAGCTGGGCAGGCTCTATTGCAGGACAATGCAAATCCGTCGGAAGAGGATATTGTTGAAGCAATCGGCGGAAATCTGTGCCGGTGCACCGGTTATCGTCAAATTATAGATGCCATCTCATTAGCTGCTAAAAAGCTAAAGGAGGTAGTATGACCGAGTTTAGTTATGTTTCTAAGCCGAGACGTACAAAAGAGGACCTGCGCTTTATCACTGGCCAAGGGAAATTTGTTGCCGACGTTAAACTACCAAATATGAAGCATGTGGCGCTAATAACGAGCCCCTTTGCGGCTGCAGAAATAAAATCTATTGATATTTCAGAAGCCATTACACTAGACGGTGTGCTGTATGTGCTAACCGGAGAAGAACTAGCAGCAGCGACAGCGCCCCTGATGTCTGGGCTAGACTTGCCCGAGTACCATCGTTATCCGTTGGCCTCCAAAGTGACCCGCTATGCGGGCGAATGGGTTGCTGCGGTAGTGGCAGATAACCGCTATATCGCAGAGGACGCAGCCGAACTCGTTTACGTAGATTATGAGCCGCTTGATTTTGTTGTCGATCCTGAAGAGGCGATCAAACCCAATGCTCCGTTAGTTCATCCTGAGATAGGTAGTAATATTTTCTTCCAGCGGACGTTCGAATGGGGACCTGTCGATCAGGATTTTAAGTCTGCGGATCACTCGATTGCTTATCGAGCGCGCTGGAGCCGGAACTCTACAGTACCTATCGAGACTTTTGGTGTTGTGGCTAAGTGGAACCCTGCCGATGAGTTGCTGGAATATTGGGCCTCAATCCAAATGCCCAAATATCAAGAGCAATTGGGCAGTGCATTAAAAATGGCCGCCAACAATATTCGCGTTTATTACGATGTGGATGTGGGGGGGAGCTATGGCGTAAAGCGTGGGATTAAGCACTCGGTTCTGGTTGGTTATTTGGCTATGAAGCTTGGCTCTCCGGTTCGCCTTATTGAGGACCGGTTAGAAAATATGATCGGTGGCGATGCTCATGGGCCGGATAGAATTTTTGATGTGGAGATGGCATTTGGTAGTGACGGAATTGTCCAATCCATGCGCATGCGGGCGATAGATGATGCGGGCGCATCGCCGGGCCGGGCGCCTTTACAATTGGGTAAGCCGGTGACCGCAATTGTTGGGCCTTATCGTATTAAGAGCGTTCAGTATGAAGCTATTTCCGTTAGTACGCATAAAACCACCCAGGAGGCGGTGCGCGGCTTCGGTCAGTCGCCTACCAATTTCGCCATTGAGAGTGGGATAGACAAGATTGCCCGAACTTTGGGAATGGATCGATTTGAATTGCGCAGAAAGAATCTAATCCGGGCTGATGAATTTCCCTATCAAATTCCCAGCGGCACTGAATATGATAGCGGTGACTATCATACAGTTCTGCAAAAGACCGAGAATTTGGCTGGATTGGATGAATTATTCAAAAAGCGTGATGCCTTGCGTGCTGAAGGGAAGCTGGCGGGAGTCGGTGTTTCTACTTGCTTGGAACCATCGGGAGGTAATGCTGGCTTTGAGCCGTTGTTCAATCCTAAGAACCCGACCACAACTTGGATGGAATCTGCCCAAGTTAAAATTGATCTTGCTGGCACCATCACGGCGATTATGGCGACAACGTCGTCCGGGCAAGGCCATGAAACACTGGCATCGACAGTCGTTGGTGAGGTTTTACAACGCGATCCAGATTCTATTCGTGTCACGCGGACAGATTCTTTGGCTAGCCTCCCTAGTAATAGCCCGGTGGGGAGTCGGATGGCGATTATGCTGGGTGGTGCAATGCATGGTGCTGCGGAAAAGTTGAAGTCACGCCTTCTCGAGATAGCAGCGCATAACCTGCAACTGAGCATCGAGAAACTTGAATACCGAGAAGGCGATGTTGTGGCGAAAGATAATGCTGATATTAAGATTGAGTGGGGTGAGCTGGTTGAAATCGCACACCGCCGCTATCACGATATGCCTGATGATATGGAACCGGGTCTACAAGCGCGGCATGTATGGGAAGTGCCAACCGGAGGCATGATGCCAACCGCCGATGGGAGGGTGCAAATGTATCCTTGTTATTCATTCGAGGCACATATTCCTTTAGTAGAAATAGATCCAGTTACTGGCCAAGTTACGATACTTGATTATTTCATTGGTCATGATTGTGGCACGATGATCAATCCTCATATTGTTCATGGCATGACATATGGTGGGATCGCGCATGGAATTGGTGCAGCCCTGTATGAAAAGTTCCAGTACAATGAAGATGGTCAACTTTTATCAGGGACTTTCATGGATTATTTGTTGCCGTCTGCTCACGAGGTGCCGGCTGTCAAAATGATTGATCATTGTACACCGTCTCCTCATACGGCCATGGGACAAAAAGGTAGTGGCGAAGGCGGTTATTTGGGCGCACCTGCAGGTCTAGCGAGTGCTGTTAACGATGCGTTGGCCCCGCTGGGTAAGGAAATTCTGAGGTTACCGATGCGCGTGCAGGATATTGAAGCGATTTTAAGCTCGGGCAGCTAATAACCTGCTGTCTATCACCCATTGATACCTTAACCAATTACAAATGTTCCAGAATTTAATTAAATGACGTTTCTGCTAGGCCGATTAGTATTTTATGAATTTGAAAATATTACAATTGCAGATGAAAACTACTAACGTTTTAACTGAGTGCAGCAGTTGTTTGCCTAGCGCTTGTCGTGATAATCGGGTTGGCCATGGACCCAACCCTTGCTTTCACAGTCTTTTGTTTAAGCTCGCAGTAATCGGTTAAGCGATTTTCCGTTGTTCAATAATTTTACTGTAGACGCTGTCCACTTCAAGTAACCCCCAGTCTACCATCCAATCTTGAATTTGGCCGTACTCTTCGGGTGTGTAGTAGCGCGGCACCTCGAGATATCGAAACCGTGGGAGATAGAAATCTTCTTCTGTAAGCTTGCAAATATCTTCGGGCACTTCGCTGATCATATATTTGAGATAAGGTTTTACACCGTCGCCAGTATTGAGTTTAGCGACTGCTTTATTTAGAGCCCTATTAACAGAATCAAACATATCCGAATCTACAGACGGGTCAGCAACTTCTGCGCCGTCATAGAAGGCTTCACTTATTATTCGGTAGCCGAGTTTGGTGGCAACTGTGATCCAAGGTTCCATAATCGCGATTGCATCCACTTTGCCGTCTTCAAGGAACTTCAATCTTTGCTTTGGCCCGCCTACATGGCCAACGCGAGTGTGCTCCTTACCCAAATAGCCACCAAGCATACTTAGGCTGATATAATGCGAGCCGGCATGCATATTTACGGCGACAAGCTTATCTTTCAAATCCATTGGGATTTGGTAGGTTGAGTCTGGGCGTACAACAATAGCTTGTGTGGCGACGGATGACCGTTTGCTGAGGACGCGTACATCTTGGCAGCTGTCTTGGGTGCGGCGAATTTGTCCCCATTCGCAAGCGCGATACAGCGCGAATTCACCTTTCTCAATACCCTCATGCCAGCCATAAGATGGCACTTGTGTGTGATCTTCGATTGGAACTTGCGGCACCTCTTTGTCTCGGTTGCGACCTGACCCAGCTCGTATCAATTTAACATCTAAGCCTTCGTCCTCGAAGAAACCCTCCTCCTTTGCCACATGATAAGGCATTGAAAATACAGCATTATTTACTTCGATCTTCATTTGTGTTAGCGTCATGGTATTCTTCCGCTTGGTAACCAATAATTGAGCTACTATTTTATTTTACTCGTCATGTTACGGCAATTTCTTTTTGTTTATGGGATCACATGGTAAATCAAGACAATCATCCCTTTTGGCAGTTTTCGATCGACGTATATGCCCAAGACGGTGTGTCGGAAGCCTGTATCACGTTGCAAGAGGAGTATGAGATCGACGTAAATATTTTGCTATTTTGTTGCTGGAGTACATCAATTGGTAATGGTGTTTTGACGTCGGTAGAACTTACTGTAGCGCGTAATGCGGTTATGTTTTGGAACAGGGAAATCGTGCAAGGACTTCGTGCGGTGCGTAATTCCTTGAAGGACGGGTGCGACGGATTTGATGAAGCAGATACCGAGGCGTTACGTCAGCGGGTTTTGGGAATCGAAATTAACGCTGAACACAAAGAACAGATTCGATTAGCATCAGCATTACCGGTTTCTGAGAACTTGTTAAGGCCAACCCCAGATAAATTAATGGATTGCGTTGATACGATCTCTCAATATTTTGGGTTAGTCCGAAAAAAAAATACCAGAAGCAGCCATGATGCTTTGGTTGCGTTATTAGTACAGGTTTTTCCTGAGGTGTCGTTGGAAGAGATTACCGAGGCTGTTGCTAGGTTATAGTAAACTAACTTGCTTCCTGTTCTTTCCAGCGATGAACAATATCCGTATCGATGCCAAATTGATCAAGCGCACGGCCGACTGTTTGATTTACAATATCGTTGATGGTTTGTGGCCGGTGATAAAAGGCGGGCATTGGAGGAATGATCATGCAGCCATACTGCGCTGCTTTGACCATTAGCTCTAAATGACCTTGATGTAACGGCGTTTCACGAACCATGAGGCCGACTTTACGTCGTTCTTTCAAGCAAACATCCGCGGCTCGCGAGATTAAGTTATCGCTGAAACAATTGACCACGCCGGTTAATGTCTTGATTGAACAAGGGGCGATAACCATGCCTTCTGTTTTGTAGGAGCCCGATGAAATTGATGCTCCTATATCTTTAAAGCTATGGACTTCGTCTGCAAGCGAGCGGACATGCTCTAGAGAAAAATCGGTTTCAGCCGAAATGGTTTGTGCGGCTGAGGGTGACATAATCAAATGGCTTTCTATGTCTGGGAGATCGCGCAACACTTCCAAGATGCGAATGCCATATACCGGACCCGAGGCCCCTGATATACCTACAATTAATCTTTTAGTAGTGCCCAAGCGTCTGCCCTTCTCATTTGTGCGGTTGATTTAGAGATAAGCCTACTAGGCTCGCGCAAAATTTCCGAGAATTTTTTTTAGATTTAATATCGTTCGTTTAGTCAAATATTATGCCTGGGACCTTCTTTGCTTTTTTCATCGGGGCGCGGCTTATGAGGGTTTTTTCGTCGTATAATTATATCGCCGTATTTATTGATAATAGGCGGCTCATATTGGGGAATATTCATAATCATCAATTGTAGTGCCTGTATTAGTTTTTTCATGCCTTGATCTGCTAGATCTGAAGCCTGCTCCTGCGGTGTTTGAGGGTTAGCAAAAACAGGGGTGGTAATAGACTGGCCTATGAAAAGGACAAGGATTAGAAATGTTCGCTTCATGCCACACCTCGGCGATTACGGATGGTAAATCTACATATCGCTATATCGCCTTTATTATTCAAGCTAAGGCATTCATATTATGAAAGGGTAAACCAAGGGGAGAAGGATAATTGCCGTCTGAAATCAAGAATGTGGCGATTGGCGGTCTTGGTGCAATTGGTTTACGGACCGCTGAAGCTATCGATGCAGGTATAGAAGGATTGAAATTAAGCGCCGTTTCGGCACGTAACGTTGAGGCTGCGGAGAAGCGTGTTTTAAATTTCCGAAATCCACCGCCGGTAATGGCAATCACGGATCTCGCTGAACATGCTGATATTATCGTAGAATGTGCACCAGCGGCCCATTTTGATGATATCGCCGTGCCTGCAATTGAGGCTGGCTGTATATTTATCCCTTGTTCCTGTGGTCAATTGATTGAACGTGGTGCACTGATAGAGCGGGCAAAAGAGACAGGTGCGCAAATTCTTGTGCCAACCGGCGCGTTAGTAGGTTTCGATGCAGTGCGCGCGGCTGCGGAGGGGACGATCCACGAAGTACGGATGGTCACTCGTAAGCCACCGGGAGGTATACAGGGCGCACCATATATTCAGAGAAATAATATCAATTTAGACAATGTCCAGGAGCCGTTGAAGGTATTTGAAGGCACAGTTCGTGAGGCTGCGGCAGGATTTCCTGCTAATTTGAATGTAGCGGCTGCCTTAAGTATGGCCGCATTGGGGCCGGACAAAACTATTATCGAGTTGTGGGCAGATCCTACTAAAACACGAAATGAACACACAATTATTGTAGATTCTGATGCTACATATTTCGAGATTAAGATCGCGGGTATTCCGTCGCCTGATAATCCGGCAACAGGTTTATTAACGCCCTTGAGCGTTATCGCCACCCTTCGAGCTTTGGTTTCTGCATTTAAAGTGGGTAGCTAATCAATATTTAATAGAAAGAAACCGGAAGCCGGCAGCAAGGCCAAGTGCACCAATAATGGCAAGGCCTGTGGCATAGCTGCCAATTAATTCCACATACAAGGTGAAGAGTGGTGGAATAATAACGAAGGATCCAAAGGCGTAAATTTGGCTACCTGCAGTGGCAGCAGCTGCCTTGCCTTCGGGCGCCAGCTTCGATACTTCCGAAAAATACAGACCGACCCAGCCAAGATTGGCGTTTCCGAGTATAATTCCAAGAATGCAGAGCAACCAATATGACCCTCCTGCTGGAAATAAAGCCAAAATAAGAAAGCAGATGCCGGTAACGATTCCGCTGTAGCCAAGTATCAGTTTTGTAAGAATGACCCTGTCAGCCAGGACACCAAGATAGACGCGTGCCAGGATACTGGTGCCGTGCGCGAGGCCAAAGATCAAGCCCGCCCATTGTAATTCTAAACCAATATCTTGAACCAAATAGATAACAAGAAATGCAACAATACAGGCTTGACAGCCAATGAGCATGAAGGCCGCAATAGAAATGGCGCGGATTGGACCTTTTTCAAACACCAATCGGATCGGCTCCATGATGTCATTTGGGCGCAATGGGTAGGTTGGATCTCGGTCTTCATCAGCTTGCGATCGGAAAGGTTGCGCTACAATGGCTGCGAGAAATATTGCGCCACCAATGAGGAGCATTGCCATTTGCCAACCTGTGGTGAGTACTAGTGTTGGCACTAAAAAACCTGCCAATGCGCCTCCGACAGGGACGCTTATTTGCTTAAGCGAAAAAAGGAAGGGACGCCACTCCAGAGGTCCAACGCGCATAATTACATGGGAACCGGCTGGGTTCATCGGTCCGTGCGCCATACCTAGTAAAATTGCACTTAGAAGGAATGCCCACGGTGTGGCAAGTGTGAAGATCGCCATTGATGTTGCGCCGAAAATCAATGCAATCTGGCAACTCCGCATTGCTCCATAGCGGCCAAATGGTCCACTCACCAAAAGACCGAAAGTAAGCGCTGTAAAATAGACAATGGCGGTGTAGATCCCAGTAAAGCTGACCGGCATTTCATAGCCGCGTGCCACTTCGGCAGGGGCGTTGGAAAAAGCATGCATACCCATGGTGGTTAGGCCCTGAAAAATAATCAAGGCAAGGACCGGTGCTATAACGTCACGGTTTAAAAGTTTATGCATGAGAAACCTAGGGTAGTCGGTGCTATTTGCCCTTATATTCCGGCTGCCTTTTCTCGTTAAAGGCACGAATACCTTCTTGGCGATCCTCAGTAGGCACCATACGATTGTAGGCTTCTATCTCGAATGCATAGCCATTTTTCAAATCCACCTGTGTCGATACGTTAAGCGCTTTTTTCGCCTGCTTGATAGAGATCGGTGCGTTTGAAGCAATACGTTCCGCAGTTGTGATTGCTTCATTCAAAAGATCTGAATCTTTGCATACCTTGTTGAAAATACCCCACTCTTTTGCCTCATCAGCGGAGCAAGGTGTGCCAGTTAGGAGAAATTCCTTTGCTCTGCGGATTCCCACGGCGCGCGGTAGAAACTGAGTGCCGCCAGCACCTGGCATTATGCCGAGGGTTACTTCAGTTAATGCTAATTTGGCAGTCTCCGAACCGTAGGCAAAGTCTGCTGCCAGAACGAATTCGCAGCCGCCGCCATATGCCGCGCCATTACATGCCACGATTATTGGTGTCGGCACATCAAGCATAGTCAGAATAGCTTGCTCGAATATGGCATGTTGGCGCTGCCATTGTTCGTCGGTCATGCCATTTCGTTCTTTTAAATCTCCACCAGCACAAAACGCCTTGGTACCAGCGCCAGTTAAGATTACGCAACGTACATCTTCTTGATCCACATAAAGGTCGCGCCAAAGATCTCTCAGGTCCAGGCCCATTTGCGTATTTAAGGCATTGGCGAAGTCAGGTCGATCTAAGAAAACGATCAGTACGTGTTTGCCGTGTCGTTTAAGCTTAAGTGTTTCGTATTCTAAGTTCATTAATCCAACTCTCCAAATATTTCATCGTTGTGTTGGCCAAGTTCGGGGGCGCGCATTCGGAAGGGCGGCCTCTCGCCGTCGAAAGAAAGGGGCAGTCCGATTACCTTCACTGATTTGTCCGGAGATTCCTGGATAATCTCCAAAGCTTGCGTTTGTGGATGGGCATCCATTTCAGCGGTATCTTGTATTGGGGCGTTTGGAACACCCGCATCGTCCAGGGCATTTTGCCAGTGAGACCTCGGCTGTTCTTTGATGATCGGTATCATCATTTCATTTAAAGCGTCACGATTGGTAACGCGGTCTGGATTGGATTTAAAACGCTCATCATCTACCCATTCTGGTCGGCCGAGAACTCGACAAAGTCGTTTGAATAAATTATCGTTGCCACCCGCAATAATTAAATACCCATCGTTACATTCATAGGCTTGATAGGGCACGATGCTGCGTATGCCAGAGCCAAATTTCCCCGGGATATTTCCGCCTGCGTGGTAGGCAGCGGCGTGGCTCGTCATCCAGGCTACACAGGTTTCATACAGTGAGGAATCGACTATCCCGCCCTTATTAGTAAGCTCGCGTTCACGGATAGCGGAAACAATACCAATTACGGACCAAAGGCCGGTTCCCATATCGATAATTGAGGTGCCAACACGGACCGGCGGCCTGCCTTCTTCGCCGGTGGTACTCATAATACCCCCAAAAGCCTGCATCAAGGGATCGTAGCCTGGCCGGTCTTTATAGGGTCCTTTACTGCCAAAAGCGCCAAAATTTGAATAAATTAAAGTTGGTTTTTCAGCAACAAGTTCTTCAGGTCCCAGACCTAGTTCTTCAGCTTTACCGGGGCGCATGTTTTGAATCACTACATCAGCACTTTTTATAATGAGCTTTCGCAAACGCGCACATTCATTAACATCGCGTAAATTGACAGTGATCGACTTTTTGTCGCGATTATAGGCATGAAACATCGCACCTGTTCCGTGCCAAAAAGGCGGGCCCCACTGGCGTGCGTCATCGCCATCTCCGGGTTTTTCAACCTTAATTACTTCAGCACCTAGTTCCGCAAGCACCCAAGCACCATATGGGGCGGCTACACTGGAGCCGAGTTCGAATACCCGTATACCGTCAAGCGGAGCACACGAAGTCACGCTCTACCCTCCCTAAATGTTTTTATCGTTGTCGGTATAATAGCACTTACCGAGAAGCGCACGGGTTCGTCAACCGACGGTATTTCTACTCTTATGCGCAGTAAATTTGAATACAATATGCGTCATCCTTTTTTCAGTTTAAGAATATGATAAATAAATTATTATAATATTTTGAAAGTTGTCTTCGTTAAGCCTTTCGGCGGGAAATGTTGCGTGAACAAGTTTGGAAGTGCGGAAAACAATGTACTGTCAGCTGCTGGAAAGGTTGAGCGTAAGAAAAAATTTTGGCATCTATTGAGCATTGAAGACCAATATTTCGAAGATGATATTGCAGTAGCGATCTTTGTGTGAGACGCGCTTGAGTTAGCCGCAGCAATAGGCCCGTCCTTACTTCGTAAGAGCTACGTATACCCCATCCCAATCTTTACCTGGGGGGGTTACCCGGTAGTCAGCTATTCGATTTAAGTACATCTGGTATAGCCCGGTTGGGGCTTCAGCTAGGTCCATGCACTCTAATGCGAGTTTTTCCGCCGTGTCCCAGTCTTGGGCCCGGTAAGCGTCGCGCATTTTTTGGGTAGTATCGCGGTAGATTTTGAAGCACTCGTCTACCATGTATTCTTCATCACCCATCAAACCAAAGATAGCTACAGCTTCGGTTTTACCTTTTACGGCAATTTGATCAAGTTCCAGAAGCGCAAACCTGGTATCGACTTTGGAGGCAGTTTCTTCACCTATGACTATATTACAGCCATATTCTTTGGATTGTCCTTCTAGACGGGCAGCTGTATTTACCGCATCACCGAGCACCGAATAGTCAAATCGCTGTGCGGAGCCCATATTACCAACGACTACATCTCCTGTATTCAAGCCTACGCCCACATTAAGTGGCAAAAATTTTAGTCCTTGTTCTTCCGCTTCCGCTTCACGTTCAGCGTTAAGAATTGCTAGATCTTTAAACATTTTAAGTGCCGCAGCGCATGCATCACCTTCTTGATCTACTGTGTCCAGCGGTGCATTCCAAAACGCCATAATGCAGTCACCCATATATTTATCGATAGTGCCGTTATGGGCAAGTATGGTGTCAGTGAGCGGAGTCAGTAACCGGTTGATAAGAACTGTGAGGCCTTGAGGATCAGACTTGAATAGTTCTGAAATCGAAGTGAAGCCACGTACATCACAGAAGAGTAATGTCATCCTTTTGGTTTCACCACCAAGTTGCAATCTGTCGGGATCTTCCGCTAATTGCTCCACAAGTGCAGGGGACAAATACTGTCCGAATGCCCCGCGGACTTGTTTCTTTTCTGCAGCTTCCTTTGAGTAGTTGGCAAAAGTCAGAAGCGCGTACAAAGCTATCGTCACAGCGCCAGGAAATGTCATATCAATCAATAACTTATCGTTTATGTATAGATAGGCGGAGAGAGCGAATAAGCCGCTGCCGGCTGACACAAGAGCTACGAGTGTGAGGATTGGACCTAAGCGGGGAATAAGGACGATGAGCAATATTCCTGATAACAAGATGAGGAACATTTCCGCACTATTGGCCCATGCTGGATACCGTAAAAAATAATTTCGTTTATCAATAGCGCGAACTTGTTGGGCAGCCTTTTGCTGAGGCATGCCGCTAGCGATCAATTTCTTAAACTGTTTTTGCACTTCCTCCTGAAATTCACTTTCTGCGGCGAAAACGGATTCCAAAATATTTGCATGAACTTCCACCCCTGGAAGGCGACTTTCGACCGGTGTGTTTCGAATATCTTGTAGACCTACAGCGGAGGTGCCGATGAGAACTAATTTTCCCTTCAAAAGATTTGCTGGAACACGGTCGGCCAATACATCGGCCGCAGAAACATAAAGTCGGCTGTCCCCTGGGGGCACCTCTTTTTTTGCTGGCTTACTGAAATGGACCCAAATTCTGCCATTACCATCCAAAGGTATGTCAAAGAATTGTCCTCTTGCACCTTTGATCTGCATTGCAATCGATTCCATGCCGGCTGCATTGGCCTTAGTTAGTAATGTATTGGTACCATATGCAGCGCGAAGCATTTCAATGGTTAAGGCGGGTCTTATATCTTTTTCGCCAACGCGCATGATAAGCGGGACTCGGCGAATTATGCCATCGAACTCCTCCGTTACTGAGAAAAAGCCATGGCCCGCAGCGTTTTCTTCTAGCAAGGGTACATTCGCTAAGAGACTATTATACTTGAAGAGAAATGGTTTTGGATCATGGCCCTTGAAAACTCGGAAGGGCGATCGTTGCTTGGTTGTTTGTTTCCCGATTGGAAGCCTTGCGGCCCGCCCTACATGCCCAACCACAACAGGTACTTTTTGCATTGAATTTGCTAATACGGATTCATTGGTTGGTAATGCTTTTAAGCTGTTCTTTGCTTCTTCAGGTAAATTAGAAAATGTAGCGGCGATTCTATCAGGAGAGGTTCGGTCCAGCTCTGCGAAGATAATATCAAAACCAATAACTTTGACGCCAAGCTTGCCAAGCTTTTCCACCATATCGGCAACTTTATTCCGTGGCCAAGGCCACTGACCTATTTCTGCCAAAGATTTTTCGTCTAGGTCAATAATAGCGACTGGATAAGGCTTTATAGGTCGGGGTGATAGGCGTTGATAAGTATCAAAAGTTTTATTGCGTAACGTTTCAACATAGACCGGGTCTGCCCAACGTAAAACCAGCGCACCTAACAGAATTATGATAGCAAGAAGGGTGCTACCGCGAACGCGTCGCCAAATGGGAATTTTTTTTTGTTGTGGTTTGTGGCGTTCAATCTCGAAATCTCCAGCTTGCTCGGCTGTCAATTCGTCGCCAGGCTGCCATTCTTTTTCTGAAGCCGATGTTCCGGCCATTCTTTTCCCCCCATGCGATTTATTGCGGCCGATTGATATTGATTGTGTTCAAAACTATAACGCCTCGAACTCGGCGCGTCACTTAAATGCCACCTATTTTATTGAGCTACATTAAAGACTCATGTTTTGGTACTTGCGGTCCTTGTTGTAATGTAAAAAACTCATGATGGCGTTGGTTGTCCCGGTAATGCGAAAAACCATTATTGTCTGATCTTAGTTATTAGTCTTTAAGCTCAATCTAGAGTGTATGGTAAGCAAAAGTGAAAAAAGGTGATTAGATCTTCGCTGTTCGATTCGCGTAATTTATTTTTTAGCGCCAAAATAGGCGTTCTATAAAATTCTTAAAATAATGCAAAATCCTTTCAATCCCGGGCTTTTATGTCGGTAAAAATATGTACTGGTACTAAGTCCCGTATACCGGAAATAATGACTTCTGAAATTGGAATTCTTGACTTCAATGATGATTTAAAAAAAACAGGCAAGTTATTTTTGTGTTACGTCTAGGCATCATACTCTTTTTTTGTCTCGTACTGAGTAGCTGTCTCGGTTGGATTTCTGGAGAGAAGAATACGACAAAACAGTACTACCCTGAACCCTCATTTTCGGTGGGTGATACGTTTGTGTTCGACAACCCCTATGTGCGCTGGCAGGTGGTTGCAGTTAAGGATAACAAGATTCATTGGGATAGCGATGGCGGTGATCGGCAAATCACTTATAGCAATCCGGTTTTACCTGTATTGGCATGGGAAAGTCCGGTTAACGGTAAAGGACGTCGTCTTATTAGTGGTCAAATAGGTCGATTATTTCCAATGAAAGTAGGGAATAGGGCTAGCTTCCGGGCAGCCGTGAGCACAGACAGGCCGCCGTTTGATTGGGTGTTTAATTGGAAATGCGATGTATTAGCTCGGGTTCCCGTTAAAGGGCCAAACAATAAAAAATATGATACATTCAAGATAAAATGCACTCGCGAAAAAGGCGATGCGCTTACTTTTTTTTATGCTCCGGCAGTCGGTCACTATATAGTAATGGAAGCCAGTTCCAATATAGGAAAACCAATTATTCGCCGAATGGTCGCATATCAGCGGTCAGGAAGAGAGATGGTTGGAAGAATTATGACCGCAGCCACGCGGGGGAAAGCGCCAGCGCTGGAACAAAAGATCACGAGGATTTCGCCGCCGAAGAATTTTTCAGCTTCACCGGATGTTCGCCGGTCATTCCGTCTATCTGCAGTGGAGCCCGCTACCGCCTCCAATGGGCCAGCGGTAATCGGGCACGATTTTGCGTTGGCGGCACCGCTTCCACGTTTCAAACCGGTAGCGCCAAGAGAGCAACAATCTCGTCTCAATACTCACGCGAGTTCAGCTATACCTAAAAAGAGAGTACCCATTAAGGCGACAGCTGTTTCGATACCGGCAGCAGCGGAGCACGATATTCGGCCCATAACCGCTAACGCACGTGTGCCTAGTCGTGTTTCAGCTCGGGAGGGGGATAATACACCGACGTTGCAAGATAAACGGCGACGCCGCTGGCCTGTTGCTGTCCATCTGGCATCTTACAGTAGCCAGGCTAATGCGAAACGAGGGTGGAAGCAGTTGCTTAGTCGTAATGCCGATTTACTAGGGGCGCTGCTACCAGACTTCAAAAAGGTCAATATTCAAGGCCGCGGAACTTTCTTCCGATTACGTGGTAAGCCGCTGCCTAGCAGGAATGCGGCTAGCGAGTTGTGCCGAAACCTGCGGGTTCGGGGCATTTACTGCCGGGTAATGGCCCCCTAAGTACCCTCTTTGAGGGCGAATATTAGCAATGCTGAAAAATTTTATTACAATTGATGAAAAAGTTTATCGCAACGTTGATTAAAATCACCAGCAAGACCTGATATTTTCGAGGGCTTGTGGAGTATCTATATCGGTCAATATGGCGTCAGATTCTATTTCGACCTCGTAGATAAGTTCTGGATAGGCACCCAACAAACCGCGTGCGCCGACATCGCCAGAAATCTCATGGATTTCGTCGAAAAAGCGGCTGGCAAGGAGGACGGGATTTCCTCGTTTGCCGTGCCAAGTCGGGATGCAGATAGCGCGTTGTTCAACCGGATTAAACGCTGCAATAAGTTTATTAATGACAGTGCTAGCAACCTTTGGCATGTCTCCAAGACAAATAATAACCCCGTCGACGTCTTTCGGTAATGCCGCGAGGCCCCGCTGAAGGCTTCCACTGATGCCTTCTGCATAATGCGGGTTATGGACGATAGTGAGATCGTACGGCTCCAGTGCTTTGGCCACATTATCCGCTTGGTGCCCGGTTACGGCAACAACGGGCGATGCTTCGGACTCGGTAACAATACGTGTGGAATGACTGACCATTGGCTGTCCGTCGATATCTGCTAGTAATTTGTTTATGCTGCCCATGCGCCGCGACTGACCCGCTGCCAGAACCAATCCTGCGATCCGAGGGCGGCTAGGTAGCGTGTTTATGTCTGATGAACGCGGAGAAGGCCGGTTTGGTATTTCCTTTAAGAGCCCACCCACGCCCATCGCCATAATATCGCCCGAGGTGACCGGTAAGTCAGCAGCGAGACGCCTAAGAACCAGGTCTATGCCGTTAAACTTTGGTGACCGTGCACAACCCGGCAGGCCAATGATATCCATATCATCGAACTTGCCCAGTAATAATAGATTACCAGGGTCAACGGGCATGCCACAGTGGATAACCGTACCACCGGCATCCACTATTCCTGCTGGTATAACATCGCGGCGATCAGTGATGGCGGATGCACCTGCAATAAGAAGAATATCAACGCATCGTGTACTCGCGGCTCGCACCATTTTTGCTACATCATGCTGGGTATGAGGTATTCTTTCGTCGAATAATACACAGGATGAGAGCCCATTGACGCGCGATATCATAACGTCACTTGTTTTTTTCAGTATGCTCTCTTTTCCTCCTGGCAGAGTGGTTTGCGCTAGCCCCACTTTCTTTTCAGTAAACGAAGCTATGGAAATTTTAGCTTTGGCTTGTTCTGCTATTAGGAGACAATCGGCCAGCATTGTTTCCGATAGCCCGTAAGGGATTATTTTGATTGTTGCGATGATTTGGTTTGGTACGACGAAGTCAAATGGTGGTGCCGTTGCGATTGTAACTGCTTCGTCTGTGAGATTAACTTGCTCGATAGCGAACCTGTCGTAGATAATAAGTCCAGTCACCGCTGCAGTTAGATTAACGCGGCCGGTAAACGCTGCATTGGCAGTAACGTTTGTGCCGGCCAGTAAACGACCTATTCTGTTTGCCGCCTCATCTTCGCTAATATCGCCCGCCTCCAATCGTGCCGCAACGACCGTTTCGATCCCTGCAGCCTTTAGCACTTCAATGTCGGCTCTGGATAAGCTACGTCCCTTCCTGAAAGAGAGCCGTCCGTTTTGTAAGCTGTGGGCGAGTAAGGAGCCCTCCGCATCATTGACGGCTATTTTGCCAAATTTCATGCGGAATTATCCTTACGCGATCGATGGAGTACTTCAGTTATTTGACCTAATATGGAGATAGCTATTTCCGCCTGAGAAATAGCACCGATATTTAAGCCAATAGGGCCATGAATACGCTCAAGGTCCGTGTCTTTGAGGGATTCTTGGCGTAGTCTTTGAAGTCGTAATGCATGGGTTTTTCGGCTGCCAAGGGAGCCAATATAGAAGGCATTGGTGCGTAACGCAGCTATTAGGGCTGGATCGTCTATTTTGGGATCATGTGTCAATGTGACAATTGCGGTACGGTGATCGGGATTGAGTTTGGGCATGGCTTCATCGGGCCATTCGTCACAAAGCATAACGCCAGGAAAGCGCTCGACAGTTGCGAATGCACCACGCGGATCGATGATTGTTATGTCGAAGCCTGCAATAGTAGCCATAGGCACTAAGGATTGGGCAATGTGAACTGCGCCGACGATAATCATACGCTTTGGAGGATTGAATACATGAATGAAGTACTTTTTGTCTCCGATAATCGCAATTTTACTGCGATCGGATTCCACCGCAGCGGTAGCTTTTTTTAGGAGTTCTGAGTTTGATTTTTCACCATCGGCAATTTCACCATCAATGATAAGAGTTTGAAGTCCATCATTTATATTAGTTATTAGTGCTATTTGACTTTTTTCTAAGCGTGCTTTGTTCAAGGTTTTGAGGAGCTTAATTTTCATGATAATCGTTCCACAAACACCTCGACCTGGCCACCGCAGGCTAGGCCCACTTCCCATGCCAGTTCATTGGTGACGCTGAATTCCAACAATTTGGGTTTACCGTCCACCAAAACCTGCATAGCAGTTTCTATGACTGCGCCTTCTATACAACCGCCTGAAACAGAGCCAACAAAAGACTGGTTTTCATTAACTGCCAATTGACTGCCCGCAGGCCTAGGGGATGACCCCCAGGTATTAACGACGGTCGCTAGAGCAACTTGTTGACCGTCATCGAGCCAGTCGATGGCTTGGGCAAGAATATCATCTTCTTTGAAAATTTCGGTCACACTGCTCGCTCCCTCCATTTGGCCATGTTAGCTGAAATTCTAGGCCCGTCTTGGCTTAAAACGTCTGCCAATTGGCGTAGGCTGTTGAGATTATGCACAGTCCGGAAATCGTCCACACAAGGTAATATTGCCTTTATACCCTGCGATTTAGGTTCAAACGCGTCGTACCTCAAGAGTGGATTTAGCCAAATGAGTTTTCTGCTGGATTTATGGAGCCTTTCCATTTCTATCTTGAGTCCGGTACCTGCATCACGATCTAGACCGTCAGAAATAAGCAGTACGACTGCGTTTTGGCCAAGCACGCGGCGGGACCAATCATGGTTAAAACGCGTGAGGCAGTATCCAATGCGGGTCCCTCCGGACCAATCATCAATGGAACTGGCTACTGCGTCGAGCGCCACATCCACGTCCCTATGGCGAAGGCATCGCGTAACGTTGGTTAATCGGGTTCCGAATAAGAATGTATGCACGCGGTCTCGGTCATTAGTTAGCGCGTGGAGAAAATGCAAAAGCATGCGTGAATAACGTTCCATAGACCCCGAAATATCACATAGAACAACTAACGGAGGCGGGCGCTGCAAGCGGGATTTCCGCTTCATTGGGATGTAGTCCCCGCCATATCTCAGGGAGTGACGTAACATGGCCCGGATATCGGTTCGTATTCCTCGTGCATTTTCGCGAAATCGTCTCGTGGGATACTCGATGATCGGTAAGGTCAGGCGCCTCATCATAGAACGGGCTGCCGCCATTTCTTCGTTGGTCATTTTCTCGAAATCCAGTTCCGAGAGCACTTCATCCTGGCTCCAGGTCATCGCTGCGTCGAATTGTTGTTCAGGTTCCTCTGAGTGGTTATCGACAGATTGCTGGGTGGTCTTTGAGATAGCTTCTGCTAGCCGAGGGCTCAAGGCCTCACCTTCTTCACCGCCATTAGCGATTTGGGACGGTAATGCCAACGACATCATTCGTTCCAATAATTTGGGATTACGCCAAAATATGTGAAATGCCTGATCAAACATTTCCCGCTGGTCATATCGATTGACGAAGACAGCGTGCAGTGCCCAATAAAAATCGGTTCGGTTGCCAATACTAATTTGCGTCACCGCATTGGCGGCATCAATTGCCTTTCCCGGCCCCACCGGGAGACCAACAGAGCGAAGTAACCGACCAAAATTTATAATGTTTTCGGTAAGGTAGCCATCTGTTCTGTGGTCAGGGTTTATCACTCCTCTACTCCGGCAATTGCTATTTCCGCCCGAACTTCATCAAGGATCCTGCTGGCTTCAGAACCTTTTATCCGTTCTATATCATCTTGGTATTTGAGTAATGCACCGACTGTATCGCTTATGATGTTGGAATCTAACCCCATGCAATCAAGTTGCGTGAGTGCGTGAGCCCAATCTATAGTTTCGGCGACGCCAGGTACTTTGAAGAGATCATGTTCGCGCAATTTTTGCACGAAGGATACGATTTGCGCAGATAGTGTTTCTGGTATGTTAGGCGCTTTCACTGCTAAAATTTCTAGCTCCCTAATTGCATCGGGATAGTCGACCCAATGATAGAAACAGCGCCGTTTGAGCGCATCATGAATCTCCCGTGTTCTATTCGATGTGATAATAACAATAGGGGGGCTCGCTGCTTTGATTGTTCCAAGCTCGGGAATAGTAATTTGAAAATCCGAAAGTATTTCGAGTAAATAGGCCTCAAAAGGTTCGTCGGTTCTATCTAGTTCGTCGATAAGAAGGACCGGCGCGGTGCTATTATCTCCAGTTCTTATAGCTTGCAGAAGCGGACGCTCTATCAAAAATCTTTCATCGAATATATCATCGGCCAATTTTTCCCGGTCGCTGCTGCCTGAAGCTTCTTGCAACCGTATTTCTAACATTTGGCGAGCGTAATTCCATTCATAAACTGCCGTGGCGGCATCGAGCCCCTCATAACATTGCAACCGAATTAATGGTCGCTTCAGGCTTTCGGAAAGAACGCGTGCAATTTCGGTTTTACCAACACCAGCCTCGCCTTCAAGAAATAGTGGTTTTTGGAGCGAAAGGGCTAAATAAAGTGCGGTAGCAAGACTACGATCCGCTACATAATCATTCTCTGCTAATAGCGTGAGTGTGCTGTCGATATCATTTGGTATTTTTGCCATCACTTTGCACCGGTCGCGCCTTTGCGCGCGCTTTCAATGGGTAGAAATAAGTATTTCGGGATTTATAAGGCAATCGACCTATTTTCGCACCAACTGATCAGATTTGAGAAAAAAACCAAGTACCCGATGGTGCATTCTTATAAATTTGTTTAGCGTAAATATGGCCGATCGATGTTGGATCAATTCCCTCATAGGTAGCGCGTTTTTTTATAGATGGCTATTCGTTGGGCAATAACCGCTCTATAGTTTTTTGCGTCGCGCCTGAAGCGCCGGCACGCGCGATGGCAATGCCATCATATCTTTAACCGGCTTTTATGGCTGCATGCGCATCGACAAGAAGACGCGACTGAGCCGTACTTGGCGAGATCGATTAAAAAAGACTTACTAAAACAATAGTCGTGACATCGAGCAATCCGTAAACGGATAATTAAAAAAATTGCTTTTTCTTGACATCTTGCCTTGCTTTTTCCTCCGCGCGCAATCGCCTGTCGGCCTCCAGCTTGATGTTAAGATTAATAATGATGGGCTCTTTCGGTGCTGCAACCTTCACAGTTGGTTGGCAGCCTCCAGAACTACTCGCAATCAAGACAACGCAACGTGAAATACAATTATTAATAGGCACTACAAAAGCCTTTTAGCCCCAAGTGGGACCAATCGCGAGGTGCGCAATTCAAAGCATTCTATCTGCGGATTGGGAGCGCTAGCGAAGCCTTGTATCCGTTTGTCGATTACGCGGGTTAAGTCTGTAAATTTCTTCAAGCCATGAGAGCAGACTTTTGGCGGTTTCAAGGCCTTGTATCGTAAATTTTGCAAGGTCATTGAAATTGCTTTCCAAATTGACTGTAAAAATCAATGGATGATCCGTGTAAACTTTGGGGTTGGAGCCATTAATGCTTAGTTTAACAGCCCCATTTCCCTCTCTGGTTTTTTCTAAACCTATTCTCATCGTTTTATAATGGAAGTCAGAAAGTATCTTCAAAGTCGTAGCGATCGAATCGCCCTTTTTTTTGAGAGATTTGGTGAGTGGGTCACAATCAAAGCGAATTACTCCAGGCCCCTCTGCTGTAAGCTTGCCGACTTTCACAATAACCTTTTTCCCCTTAACTTGAATGGGGATAATGCCACTTAAACGGCCTTTACCACTTAATCCTTTAATACCAATTAGGCGAAAGATCTCGGTAACATCGACCTTATTAACGGCGAGTAAAAATGATTCTATTTCCGCATTTGGATGAAATAGAACGGTGTTGGTTGATAATGTCCCACCGGCAAATTGAGCAATTAACGGCGTCAAGGCTAAGGAGCCATCTGGGTTCAGGCGCCAATTAATTTCCAGGGGAAATGCCTTAAGGTCTCCGACGCTTAGGAGGGCAGTTAATTTTTGGATCTTATTTGTTGCTGGAGGAGAAATGGAGGTAAGCGCGAGCGTCCCGGTTATCTTTGAGATGTTTGCGGCTTCCGCTTTTGTACTAACTTCATTAAATCGCACCTGCAAATGGCCTTGAGAAGCAGCGCCGGCACTCCAATGGGCTCCGCCACTTACGGCTATCTTCCCCTGCACCGATTTTAATTTTGTAGCGAGCAATGGGGATACTTTTTTAATATTATCCCCCTGATGTCCAAAATTAAGTTGTCCAAACGTGTATTCAAAGTTTCCTTGGAAGGACCGAAAATCGTTATAAAATTTTGCATTAAAATTAAGGCCTGTATTAGGCGCTGTTGCCTGAATAGTTCCTTTTAATAAGCCGTCTTTACTGGAGGCTTTTCCGTTTACTGATAGGGGGACTAAAACCGGCGTTAGGTCTGTTTGTTTTAGTTTGCCAACCGATAAATCAAAGGTAGTTTTGCCATTTTGAATGGCTACGTTTAGCTCAATATTGCTTGCTTTTAGAGCGTAAGTGGGAACGCGAATGTCATAGACGGATATTTTTATAGCGTGGCGCCCCTCACCATCGCTTTTGGCTATAATTTTGTCCAAATCCCAATTTGTTCGAACAGTAGCGCGGTGTGTGGGGATGGATAAAAATAGCGGCAATGGCTGTAACTTAAGAAGGTAATCTATAGTGCCATCTTTATATTTATAACTAATATAGTTCTTCAGGCTATGGAGACCTACCTCAATTTGATCTCTCAAAAAAACATCACCGAAGTATACTGGCAAGTCGATTGCGAGATTACCTTTTTCCATCCGAATCGTTGCCTTATTTTTGTCAGTTCTAACAACACCCTCTAAATTTAGTTTTATACTCTGATAGGTGAAAATATTAGCAGTCCGTCCGGTAGCGTAGGAATATAGCCTAAAGCGTGCGCGTGCGGACTCAGGTGTAGCTCGGACATTTGTTAGGTCTAATGATAGTTTGTCAGACCCAGCCGTTCCCTCGGGAAACCCCAAGATATTAGCGAGTTGCCGGGCCCGTAATTTGATCGAAATCGCGCCTTCTAATGCTTTATTTTTATCATCATTACCTACGAGGGCACCAATTCCCTCGAATTTTCCTTTAGCCTGAATACTTAACCATCCTGATGCTTGATGATCTAGCCCGATTATTTTGGTTAACTCTTTTATATAGATGAGGCTATCGACAGAGATGCTAGTCGCCCAGCTTTTATGCTTTAGATTTGTTTCTGAATTGATTTGAAGCTGCGTCAGATCAACTTGAATAATGAGTTGGCTTTTTGCGATCCCGCCAACTGTCTCTGTTTTAAACCGGGCTGATTGAATAGGCTGGTCTTTCACCTTAACTTTTGTCATGGTCATCTTTAACGTGGATCCGTCTAGCGGATTTTCCCGGTTTGCATTGGCATCACCAATAGTGCGACCGATAACGAGTAGCGCTTTGCCACTGGGTGGCGTGTAGGTAGTGTTATTGATTTCGAAGGAATCTATCCTACCTCTCTGCAAACCCTGAATAGAGTAGCGGGCAGCGACACGATCAATGTTGATATCGCCATTGTGATAGAGGTGAAGGTTCTGGATCGTTAAACCATCCGTATCTGATTTTGAAACGGTTAGATCTTTAACCTCGATACCTCTGCTTTCGAAGAAGTTAATTATGGCGACTTCTGCAACGGAAGCGCGATTATCCCATAGGAGGAAGCCTACGACAGCGAAAATGGTCGTTACGGTTGTGATAATAATGAGAAGCCTGCGCCCAAGACGTTTTGGGGTGGGTGGTGTTTCGTCTAACTCACTATCCATAAGTTATTTTAGGTAAAATGGCCGCTCCAGGCGAGCATCTAATATGCTCACACGACACCAAAAAGTAGTTAGTTTGCGGCTTCCACCGCACGCTTAGCCATAATGCTGATCAAGTGGGCACGATATTCCGCACTCGCATGGATATCCGACATAAGCTCAGCATCAGATACAGTAATATCGGCAATAGCATCAGATGCAAAATTTGCATCTAGCGCCTCTTCCATTGCAGTCACACGAAAAACACCGTCATCGCCTGCGCCGGTAACTGCAACACGAACGCCATCGGCTGTCTCAGCAACCATGACGCCAACCATTGCGTATCGGGAGGCGGGATTTGGAAATTTCATGTAAGCAGCGCGTTTAGGTTTAGGAAATTCTATCGATGTGATTATTTCGTCTTCCTCGAGTACTGTTTCAAAAAGTCCCGTGAAAAACTCATCCGCCGTACTCTTTCGTTTTGACGTAACGATTGTTGCCCCAAGGCCGAGCGCACCAGCTGGATAGTCAGCAGCCGGATCATTATTAGCTATCGATCCCCCGATAGTCCCTCGATGGCGAACTTGTGAGTCGCCAATATGGCTCGCCAGAGAGGCTAGGGCAGGGATAGATTCGGCAACGTCGGCGGATGCGGAAACATCACAATGGCGCGTCATTGATCCAATGATTGTCGTATCACCATCTACCGAGATTCCTGCAAGTTCGCTTAATTCAGCAAGATCAACCAAATCAGATGGCTGCGCTAGGCGTTGTTTCAGTGTTGGAATAAGGGTCATGCCTCCAGCGACGAGTTTTCCATCCTCGGCAGAGCTCAATGTTGTTGCGGCCTCGTCCAGTTTTTTTGGGCGGTGATAATTGAAATCATACATTTGACCAAAATTCCTTAAATCGATCTTATTCGAAGGTTTCCCGTGAGTCTTAAACCATCTGGTGGCTGGTCAGCCACTCATTGATTTTGCACCTGCAGCAATCGCTTTAACAATATTGTGATAACCGGTGCAGCGACAAATATTGCCTTCCAGCCATTCCCGAATTTCTGTTTCCGAAGGGTTAGCGTTTTCATTAACTAAATCGACAGCGCTCATCACCATGCCTGGCGTGCAAAACCCGCATTGAAGACCGTGATGTTCACGAAAGGCGGCCTGCATGGGATGGAGCTTGTCGCCATTAGCCAGACCTTCAATAGAGGTGACGTCGGTACCTTCTGCTTGTACAGCCAGCATAGTACAACTTTTTACCGATGTACCGTTTACGTGGACAACACAACACCCACACTGGCTTGTATCACATCCTACGTGTGTGCCGGTGAGGCCAAGATGGTCTCGTAAATACTCAACGAGTAAAGTGCGATTTTCCACTTCGGCACTGACTGACTCGCCGTTTACCTTCATTGAAACTGTTGGCATATTCTCCCCCTAATAGAGGCCATTACTTTGTAAGAGTTTGGCGTTGAGAAGCCCTCGGGTCAAGCCTTACCTCCGTAGATTGTTATTTAATCGAAAATGCCAGGGTCATGATGAGGGTAATGGATATCACAAGCCCGACCCATATTGCTGGGTGGAGGCCTTTACCCGTATCTTTAGGTACATCGCCTTTTTGGTTTTGTTCCGCGCAACCCATTAACTGGTACTATCGTCGCCAACTATTTCCGCGAACTTTTTGAAAAACTCATTGGCCAGTTTTTTTGATGTAGAATCAATTAGTCTGCTACCGATCTGCGCTAATTTGCCGCCGACTGTTGCTTTGGCCGTATATTTCAGCAAAGTTCCTTCGCCGTCTTCCTCCAGCGAAACTTTCGCTCCACCTTTTGCAAAACCGGCGGCGCCCCCGGCTCCTTCGCCGGTTATTGTATATCCATTTGGAGGGTTGACATCAGAGAGTGTTACTTTACCCCCGAACTTTGCTTTCACTGGCCCAACTTTTGCGGTCACCTTTGCACTTAATTCGGTTTCTGAATGTTTTTCTATCTCATTACAGCCTGGGATGCATTGCTTTAAAATGTTAGGATCGTTTAGTGCTGCCCAAACTATTTCGCGAGGTGCGGGAATATGAAATTCGCCGGTCATGTCCATGGGAGGTTCCTTCTTTCTTCGTCGGGCGAGAAAATAGTGCACCGCGGCGTGACGCGCAAACAACAGTTGCAGTTATTTTTGATGAGGAAACATCTGGTGGGATAATGCAACGAAGTATGGGTTTCTATAATTGTGCGGTTCATGAGGTATAAGTATGAGTTCATGTGCGGTTGAATCGACGATTGATGTCGCGGTTTGGTTTCTTGATCGAGCCCGATTGGACGATAAATATTTGCAGGCTCAGAAGCTACAGCGACTTTTGTATATCGCCTATGGCATTTATGGCGCCAAATATCATGGGCGTAAGTTAATGCCTGCAACGTTCGTTGCCCACGAGCTTGGGCCCACAGAACCTAATATATTTAGGTTGTTTGAAGTCGGACGACCAAACCTTGAAGAAGTAAGATTGCCAGCGGCAGTGGAAAACTATTTGGAAGATATTTGGCGGCGATTCAATTCTCATCCCATTGAAAGGCTTACACAGATGGTTACCCAGAAAGGCCCTTATCAGGATGCTTTGGAGAAAGGTGAATTTGAAGAATTGGATTTCGGTAAGATTGTTGCGGGATTTCAAGAAAAGGATTCTAAGCCAAAGGAAACAATTAGAACGGCAGATGGGAGGACAGTACAAAAATGGATGCCTCAAAAGACGAAATGGCGCCCAGCGAATTCTTAAATTTAAACCGATAAAAAGATTCTGCTGGAATTTGAGTTGGTTTTAACTATTTTCTGGTTGGGTTAGGATACGAAGAAGACGGGTCAAATCTTTTAGCGAAGCTGCCGGGGGAGGGCAATTTGCTCCATACAGTTGGATTAGGTGTCGTTCTTTCTTGCTTGTGGCTACTACTATCCGGGCTCTACGATAACCTATTGATATTAAGCCTTGGTTTGGTGTCAGTTGTGTTTGTTCTTTATATCGCTCATCGAATGGATGTGATTGATCATGAGGGACATCCGGTCCATTTGGGATGGCGAGCTATTACCTATTGGCCATGGCTCATTTGGGAAATTGTTAAGGCCAACATTGATGTAGCCAAAATCATTATCAGCCCCAAAATGGATATCCAACCTCATCTTTTTGAAGTGGATGCAAGCCAATCTTCAGAATTAGGGCACGTAATTTATGCGAATTCTATCACACTTACACCAGGCACCGTCACTGTTGACGTAGATGATGGTGTATTGCGTATTCATGCTTTAACGAAAGATGCTGCAGATGGTGTAAAGTCAGGTGAAATGGATAAAAAAGTAGCTCACCTGGAAAATGGTGATGGGGGGCAAGTCTAGTGTTTGAGTTTGCCGCGGCGATAACATTGATTAGCATGGCCATTATAATGGCCGGTGCACTAAAGGGTCCTACCGTATACGACAGAATTCTTGCGGTTAATACGTTTGGAACGCTCAGCGTAATATTGATTGCGCTTTATGGTTTCTTGGATGGCCGCCCCGAGTTTCTCGATATTGCCATGGTTTACGCATTAATCAATTTCATTGCGACTATTGCGGTCACAAAATATATCAAATTTTCTCGGCTGGGTCGTGCAGCCGATGTTGATGAGGCCGAAGACATATGAGTGTTTTTGTCGACATTTTAAGTTGGGTTTGTATTGTGTTGGGTGCTGCTTTCACACTTATTGGGTGTCTGGGACTTTGGAGATTCCCAGATGTTTTCTCTCGAATGCATGCGGGTGGGGTAGCGGAAACTCTGGGCGTCTTATTTTTGTTTCTGGGAATGGGCATTCAAGCATTTGTCATTTTGCCGGAAACTAAAATGGCTCTTTTAGTCGCGGGTAAATTAGCAATGATCGCGATATTTTTACTTTATACAAACCCGACGACCACCCATGCGCTGGCGCAAGCTGCATTATGGGGAGGAGTTGATCCTGCGACAGGTCAACAAAAGAAAGGGGAGAGCAAGTCATCGAAAACATAATTTTTTATGCTCTTCTAACTTTCATGGTTGTCAGTGCGCTAGCATTGGTTTGGTTTCGCAACCTTTTTGCCGTTGTAATGCTCTCTGGCAGCTTTAGCCTGACAGCAGCTGTGCTTTATGTGGTTATGGATGCGGTCGATGTGGCTTTCACTGAAGCGGCTGTTGGCGCGGGTATTGCCACTGTATTGATGCTAGGCACACTGGCGTTGACAACTGACAAGGAAAAGGACGAGCCACATATTTCCTGGCCGCATCTAATCATAGTTATTTTGACGGGATGCGCGCTTATTTATGGCACTTTGGACATGCCGCGCTATGGAGATCCAAATGCTCCAATTCATAAACACGTTGCGCCTGAATATCTGGAAAAGGGACCTAAGGAAACCGGTATTCCCAATGTAGTTACGGCCGTTTTGGCAAGCTACCGTGGTTATGACACGCTTGGGGAGGTGACTGTAGTATTCACAGCGGCGGCGGGGGTGTTGGCGCTGATTGGCCGTCGGCGGCGCAAGCGCAAAGACACAGATGATCTGCCGAGCCGCCCGGGAGATAACTCATGAGCAAAGTTCCTCAAAAAAAGAAAGAACGTAAATTGAAGGAGATGAAGCACAAAGAAGTGCTGCGTATTTGTGCTAAACTATTGATCCCCATGATCATGGTATTTGCTTTGTATGTTCAGTTCCATGGAGATTTTGGACCTGGTGGTGGTTTTCAAGCCGGGGTAATTTTTGCCAGTGCGTTCATACTATATGCATTAATATTCGGCATTGATGTGGGGATGGAGGTTTTGAAACCAAGCGTCCGTCGTTTCCTTTTGTCTGCGGGTCTTTTACTCTACGCCGGCGTGGGTGTAGCGGGTATGTTGCTCGGAGGTCGGTATTTGAACTACTCCGTCCTGGCTGATGATCCTGTTGTTGGCCAGCACCTCGGTATTCTGCTTATCGAATTAGGTGTTGGCATCACGGTGGCGGCTGCCATGATTACGATATTTTATGTTTTTGCTAATCAGGATGGGGTCGAGTGAATGGACGACCTAACTGGTTTATACAATTATTGGATCTTTATCATTTTGATGATGATTGGATTTTACATTGTCATGGCGCAACACAATCTGATCAAGAAAGTTGTTGGCCTTAATATATTTCAGGTGTCTGTTTTTGTTTTTTATATCTCCATGAGCAAGGTGGAGGATGGTAGTGCACCTATTATTGCGGATGGAGTTGCAGTCTACTCAAATCCACTGCCGCACGTTCTTATTCTGACGGCTATTGTTGTAGGTGTCGCAACTACTGCCCTAGCATTGGCACTCGTGGTTAGAATTCGTGATGCGTATGGATCTATCGAGGAAGATGATATTGAAGCTGCGGAACGTGCTCAGGAGAAAGATTTCTGATGCTAGCTAATCTACCCGCATTGCAAGTTGTGTTGCCGTTAATAGCTGCACCCATTTGTTTGATTTGTCGGCGAGCGGGCGTGGCTTGGGCCTTTTCTCTTGCAGTTACGTGGTGTTGCTTAGCGATTTCTATCCTGTTGCTAATACATGTTCAAACAGTCGGAAATATATCCTATCCGATGGGTGATTGGGCGGCGCCGTGGGGAATTGAGTATAAGGTAGACCTACTGAGTGCATTTTTGCTGGTGATTGTTTCTGCTATCGGATCGGTAGTTATTCCCTATGCACGCCGCAGCGTAGAGGCAGAAATACCTGAGCCACGTATCTACCTTTTTTATACAATGTATTTGCTGTGTTTATGCGGATTACTGGGCATTGCTATTACCGGGGATGCCTTTAATCTTTTCGTTTTCCTCGAAGTCTCATCGTTGTCTTCTTATGTTTTGATTAGTATGGGGAGGTACCGTAGATCTCTTACTGCGGCCTATCGGTATTTGATCATGGGAACGGTTGGCGCGACCTTCTACATCATCGGTGTCGGCATGATGTATATGATGACCGGTACCTTAAATATGGCTGATTTAGCCAATCGTATCCCTTTGGTTGCTGATACGCGCACGATACAAGTGGCAATAGCGTTTATAATCGTTGGGCTCGGATTGAAGCTAGCCATTTTCCCGCTTCATATGTGGTTGCCAAATGCCTACACGTTTGCGCCTTCAGTTGTGACGATCTTTCTCGCTGCCACAGCGACCAAGGTTGCAGTTTATGCGTTGCTGCGGATGGTGTTTACAGTGTTTGGCGGTGCACCCCTATTTGTGGTGGCACAGGCTCTAATGATTTTAGCGGTTGTTGCGATGTTCGTCGGTTCGCTTGTGGCAATTTATCAAAGTAATATCAAACGTATGCTTGCTTATTCAAGCATCGCTCAGATTGGGTATATGGTGCTCGGCATTAGTTTCATTTCTGCGATAGGGCTGACAGGCGGTATTATTCATCTCTTTAATCATGCCTTGGTGAAAGGTGCGCTTTTTATGGCGGTGGGCTGCATGTTCCTGCGTCTAGAATCTGTTCGCCTCGAAGATATGGCTGGGCTTGGTAAGCGCATGCCATTGACAATGGCATGTTTTCTGATTGCGGGACTTGGCTTAATCGGAGTCCCGCTCACGGCAGGTTTTATTAGTAAGTGGTATTTGGTGCTTGCCGCGTTTCATAGTGATATGTGGTATATTGCTGTATTGATTTTAGCCAGTTCACTGCTAGCCGTTATTTATGTTTGGCGCGTCGTGGAGGTGGCTTATTTCAAGCCCGTCCCGCCGCGAGCAAGGGAGATTGCTGAAGCACCATTCTCAATGCTAGTCCCGCTGTTGATTCTCACGGGCGCTAGTGTTTATTTTGGAATTGATGCGACACGGACACTTGACATAGCTTCCGATGCCGCAAACTTCCTGATGCGAGGAATGATGCCGTGAGTGCTGAATCCCTGATTTTAGCGTGCTTAGTGGCTCCACTCGTTGGGGGAGGGCTTATAGTCGCAACAGGCTCCAAGCCTAATTTACGCGAAACAATGACGCTTTTGACGGCGTGTGTACTTTTTTACTTCGTCGCTTCGATTGTGCCTTTAGTTGCGGTGGGTGAACGACCGAGCATTACTTTGTTGCAAATGCTGCCGGGGCTGACTATTGCCTTTAAAATTGAGCCGCTTGGGATGGTGTTTGCTTGCGTAGCGAGCTTTCTATGGATCGTGACGACGATCTACGCGATCGGTTATATGCGAGGTCATCATGAGGTAAACCAAACTCGGTTCTATTTCTATTTTGCGATTGCTATCTCGTCCGCCATGGGTATCGCATTTGCTGGTAATATGATGACGTTGTTTATTTTTTATGAGGTGCTAACGCTTAGCACCTTCCCGCTAGTGACCCATCATGGTACTGAAGAATCTAAGAAGGCAGGGCGGGTCTATCTTGGGATATTGATCGGAACGTCGGTTGGGTTTCTTCTTTTCGCCATCGTTTGGACCTACGCACTGACGGGTACACTTGATTTTACCGAAGGTGGTATTCTTGCGGGCAAGGCTGAGAAGCCAGTCATTGCGGTTCTACTCATGCTGTATATGTTTGGCATAGGTAAGGCGGCCTTAATGCCGTTTCACCGTTGGCTGCCAGCGGCGATGGTTGCGCCGACACCTGTTAGCGCGCTATTGCATGCGGTTGCCGTCGTAAAGGCCGGAGTGTTCACAGTCACAAAAGTTATCGTCTACCTCTTCGGCATAGACACCTTGAATGGAACTATTGGGGCGACTGCATTGGCCGTTGTTGCCGCGATAACGTTACTACTCTCAGCGTTGATCGCTATGCGTAAGGACAATCTTAAAGCGCGTCTGGCATATTCCACTATTAGTCAACTTTCTTATATCGTACTCGGCGCGGCAATGGCTACTGGTGCGGGTGTAATTGCTGCTGGTATGCATATAGTGATGCATGCGACGGCAAAGATTACTTTGTTCTTTTGTGCCGGCGCTATTTTGGTGGCTTCACATAAAACTCAAATCAGTCAACTCAATGGTATTGGCCGACGTATGCCGATTACGATAATATGTTTTCTAGTAGGTTCGCTCGGGATCATTGGGTTGCCACCGGCAGGGGGTGCGTTATCGAAATGGTATCTGATGATGGGAGCGGCTGAAGCGGATCAAATTATTTTTATGTTCGTTTGGATGACAAGCTCGCTCTTGTCGGCAGCTTATTTGTTACCAATCGTATATCGGGCATTTTTTGTTTCCCCTACTAAAGGGGAAGATCATAGCTCGGATGATCCTAATGAAGATAGCGAGGGAATTAAGGAAGCACCGGTATTTTGTCTGATTGGTCTCGGTACAGCAGCGGCATTAACGGTCGTTGCATTCTTTCTGGCTGACGACCTTTCACAGATGTTGGCACCTTTGGCCATTAAATAAGGTGAGGAGCGGTAGGAAAGAGAAATGACCACGCAGCCACAGCCAAAAGAAGATCAGAATCAATCAGATGAGAAGCATTACTGGTTGGATGATAAGAATAACGTACGGAAAATTTACTGGGCGCTGATTGTTGTCTGCATAGCGCTCGTTATGGCCGACGCTTTTTATCACAAACATGTGCATTATTCCTTCGAGGGAATTTTTGGATTTTTCGGGCTATTCGGTTTCGGCCTATCTTTTTTGCTGGTGTTAGTATCGAGGGAACTCCGAAAGATACTGATGCGCGATGAGGACTACTATGATCGCTGATACCCCACCGGGATTAATACTTATTCTCGGTGCCATTTTGGTGCCGCTATTGCCGGCTGGACCTTTGCGCAAGGCCTATTTGTTGTTGTTGCCGATAGCTGGATTAGCTAGTCTATTGATGCTGGAGCACGGCAGTTTCGGTGAGTTCCAGCTGTTGGGGTATACTCTAATTCACGTCCGGGTCGACGCGCTGTCGTTCGTCTTTGGGGTTATTTTCCATATCGCTACTTTCGTAGCTGTTCTCTTTGCTCTGCATAGTGATGATGTGCTTGAACAAACAGCTGCACTTGCTTATGCGGGTGCGGCTATTGGGGCTGCTTTTGCAGGTGACTTGATAACCCTATTCGTCTACTGGGAACTGACCGCGCTGACTTCGGTCTTCATCATTTGGGCTGGTGGGGGAAAACGGGCGCATGGCGCCGGTATGCGCTATTTAATTATTCAAATAATGTCGGGCGTACTTTTGGCTGGAGGCGCCGTACTTCAAGCTAAGGAGACCGGGTCACTTGCGTTCAATTTTATAGGATTGGAGGGCCCCGGAGGTCCTCTAATTTTCTTAGCGTTCGGGATAAAATGCGCATTTCCATTAATGCACAACTGGTTGCAGGATTCTTACCCTGAAGCCTCGCCCACGGGAACCGTTTTTCTATCTGCGTTTACCACCAAGCTTGCCATTTATGCCTTGGCGCGCGGCTATCCTGGTACAGAGCTGTTGGTTTGGATCGGGGCGGCGATGACTGCATTCCCGATTTTCTTTGCGGTAATAGAAAATGATTTGCGCAGGGTACTGGCTTATTCGCTTAACAACCAGCTGGGTTTTATGGTGGCCGGTGTTGGGATAGGTACTCAACTTGCAATCAACGGAGCGGTCAGCCATGCGTTCGCGCACATCCTATATAAGGCGTTACTGTTCATGGCCATGGGTGCAGTTCTTTATCGTGTTGGGACAGCAAAAGGTTCTGAACTCGGTGGGCTTTATAAATCGATGCCATGGACGACGGGTTTTTGTATCGTTGGTTCAGCGGCGATTTCCGGTTTTCCACTTTTTTCCGGTTTCGTAACTAAATCGATGATTTTGACTGCTGCGGCAGAACAAGACTATTTGATACCGTTTCTTTTACTGCTCTTCGCCTCCGCCGGTGTGTTTCATCATTCTGGTATCAAAATCCCGTTTTTCGCCTTCTTTGCCCATGACTCCGGTAAACGGCCAAAAGAAGCTCCTGTAAATATGCTCCTGGCAATGGCGATTGCCGCGACATTCTGTTTAGGAATTGGTATATACCCACAGGCACTTTATGCGATTTTGCCCTACCCTGTAGACTATTTGCCCTACACCACGACCCATGTCGTGACTATGCTTCAATTACTGATGTTCTCGGCATTGGCCTTTGCGGTCTTACAGCGAACAGGGCTTTATCCACCTGAGTTACGTTCGACGGTTTTGGATACTGATTGGTTCTATCGTAAGGCCGGCGCGCGGTTAGTGGTGGCTATTGTCCATGGGTGCAGTGTTGTCGGCGCTGCAATTCGCGGAACCTTGTTAGGGCAGGTTCATCGAACAGTAGAGCTGGTCTCACGTCATCATGGACCTGGTGGAATAATGGCGCGTGCTACTAATGCCGGAACCATGGCGGTCTGGGTTTTGCTTGTATTAGCGCTAGTTTTGCTTTTGAGCTATCTCTAAAATTGAGTTCAGAGCGTGTGCGCTGAGTTGGACTATAGCGCATGATGCTCGCCTTTTAGTATTAATTTGAGGGCCTCAGGTTTCTCGTCCTTCATAAATGAAGGGCGAGCGTAAAATAGTTTTTGTAATAGATACTCGTGCACTCCGGCAACAATATCATAGGGTGGATGATTATCAGGCTTTCAAACATCCGCGCAGGAATGTTGCCTGATCTGTTGCAGCGCTCATCATCATTCTAAGATCGTTTCCCGCTAAAAGCATTCGTGCGCCTGCATTAATATAGCGATCCATCAATTCTCGGTCATAGACGCCGCCCATGCCGGCCCATGTTCCTGTTTGTTGGCACGCTTTAAAGACTCTTTCGTAAGCAGCGATAATTTTTTCATGACCAGGTTGATCGGGTAGACCAAAATCGATCATAAGATCGTTGCCGCCAACAAAGACCACATCAATGCCGTTTACCTCGGCTATTGCGGAAGCATTCTCGACACCTTTCTGTGATTCAACAGTAGCAACGATCAGCGTTTCAGCATTCAGAACTTTTGCAGCTTCACCGGCATCATGACGTACGAAGTCAAATTGTGGCATGTGTAGGTCTATAGAGCGATGGCCAGCGGGGGGATATTTTAATTTATCGACTATCTCACGTGCTTCATAAGCGGTTTCCACGTGGGGAAAAATAATTCCAAGTGCGCCGTTATCCAAAAGTTTAGTGGCCAAGTTTAAGTCCATTGTGGGCACACGGACGATAGGCGCTATGCCTGTATCGAGAGCGGTGATTGAAATCTGCACCGCATCGGCCAATGTCATGGCGTTATGTTCCATATCAATGAATAAGTAGTCATAACCGCAGGTTCTCATTATCTTCGCTATATCGACGGTCCTAGCTTGTCGAAGTAACATTCCGATTGCTAATTCGTTTTTTTCGAGACGCACCTTAGCGGGATTTTCGAGATGTACCATTAAGCTTCCTGACAAAAGGTAATAAATATTGCCAGTTTCTGTCGGATTTGCCGATTCCTTTTTGGTGGTGGCGCGAATAAGTCGTTCTGGAAGGGTGGCTTAATTGTGGGTAAACATTTGGTCATAAGTGCAGCACCTCCCTAAGCTTTATCTCGATCGTAGCATTGTTGTTATTCCTTTGGCCGCTTGGGAGCGTGATGCGACATTGCGTGTGGCAGCAAGTTGATCAGACCGACCCGCTTCAACGCCGCATCTTTCGAGCGGATCAAGATTTTACGAACTTTCAGAATCAACATGCCGGCCGAGCTCTCGCCGAAGAACCAATTGTCGATATCTTCATAGGTGACGCTGCCGGGCCGCGCCAAGGCCGCCTGATAATAAAAATGCTTAAGGTCGTCGGCAGTCAGCTTAATCGCTCGAGGCAAAGGCTCGCCGTCGAGGAACGAAGCCATTGAGGGATCTTCGCAATAGCCAATAAGCAGGTCAGCGATTTCTTCCGGCCGATACTTTGTCAGCCCGTCCAGCCGCCGCCCGTTTTGTTGAGCTACTGATTCCACATACCACGGCCTGAGCAGCGCGATCTCCTGCTTGATCGCTTTTCTGAACTTGTCGGCATTGCTGAGATCCTTTACGGGACTTGCGAAATTCACTGGGCAGGTCCAGCCTTCTAATTCCTTCTCCGAAAGTTCCTGCGGGCTCGGAGCCTTGTCGGGGAAATCCTCTAGGATTGGCCCATCAGTTGAACCTAAGAGGCCGATTACGGTTTGCAAAACTTGGCGTTGGAAATCCGGGGCATTCGCGGCACCAAATGGGCGTCCAAGCGGAAAAGGTACGAACAAGGCGCGCGGAGGCCGGAGACGCTCCGTATGCTCGCGGATCAGACTGATTTGAGCCGTTGGAATTCCCTCGCCTTCGATGTAATGTGCCAGCCCGCCCACGGCGCGCGTACATTGAGGTCAAACCCCCGCGAGAATCACACCGCTGACGTCATCTTCCTTGAGCCGTTGGGCAAGATCTTTGGCCACAGGCGCCTGATCAGTGGGCGGTGTAGCACCCATAAAGGCATAGTGGTAACGGGCGACCGAGCCGATGGTGCCATCGGCTGCTAATTCCCGTAGACGGTCAATCGGAAAAACGACATTGAGGTCTTGCTGAAATCCGGTCCGGTCGAAGTTATTGGAGATGTGGCTCATAATCAGGTCATTCATATCGGTATCATTTGGGATGATGCGATATTCGCCTACTCCCAGGGCGAAAGCCTTGTCCTGACGGCGGTGTAGGCCCGCCGTCGTGACGATGGCTACTCGCCGATCAGAAATAGGTGGACCGGCAACGCATTTGGTTTCTCCGAATTCTGGCAATTCCTGATTGACAATGCGGTCATAGGTTGCCGAAGGCATGTCTGCCATAAAGACCATAATCGATCTCCCCAAAGTAGCGTGAGTAAAAAAGTATTGGTGCTCAAGGTATGGATTCCCCTAAGGTCTGTCGATAACAAACGAGACTAATCATGCTGAGAATACTTGTATGTGTTTTTGGGATATTGGCGTGTCCCATTACATTCGCACAATCGATAGCATCTTTTCCAATCTCATCACTGGAAATCGATAGCGGCGAAAAACGACACCGTTTCACAATCGAGCTTGCGGTTACCCCGGAACAAAAAATGCGGGGCCTTATGTTTCGCAAACACCTGGATTCGGATAAGGGAATGTTATTTGACTATGGTTCTCCACTGGAGATTTCAATGTGGATGAAGAATACCTACATACCGCTGGATATGGTGTTTATCGATGGAAAAGGACGGATTTCCCACATCGTGGAGCGCACCATACCGATGTCGGAGGAATATATCGGCTCTAATGGCTTGGTAAGAGCTGTATTAGAATTAAATGGAGGCACAGTTTCTAGGTTGGGTATAAAGTTGGGCGATCAAGTCGCTCATGAAATATTTGGCAGCTCGCGATAATTTTTTTGTCAATGACGGTTGAACCGAAAAGCTCTTAAGCATACGGTGCATTATCGATCCTTTGGATGTCGGGGAGTGGCGCAGTCTGGTAGCGCACCTGGTTTGGGACCAGGGGGTCGGAGGTTCGAATCCTCTCTCCCCGACCATTGTTCTAAAGCGATTATATGAACGTAAACAACGACTATATCATGAAAATAGTCATGCCGGCATCTTGCGCTCAGTAAGCTGTCAGGGCAGAGTCTGTATCACATAATCTAGTTAAATAAGAAAAGCTCCGCATCTGGGGCAGGGAGGGTGGCGATGGGCAGACGATCAGCAGACGTATTATTGGATACATTGGCGCTTCATGGCGTCGATCAGTTTTTTTGTGTTCCAGGAGAGAGCTATCTTGGCTTTCTTGACGCCCTTTATGACGATCCGAAAATTAAAGGAATAACCTGTCGTCATGAGGGCGGGGCTGCTTTCATGGCGCTTGCCGATAGTAATATAACCGGCAAGCCGGGTGTCCTTTTCGCAAGCCGGGGCCCAGGAGCAACGAATGCATCAGTTGCAATTCACGCCGCCGATATTGGCGCCATTCCGATGGTCTGCTTTTTCGGTCAGGTTAGCCGCAAGCAAATCAATAAGTTTCCAAGCCAATATTATGACTATGTTCAGTCTTTTGGCCATTATTGTCGGTCGGTTGAGCAGGTAGACGTTGCAGAGCGACTGCCGGAAATTACTGCGCGCGCATTCCAACTAGCCCAGACTGGTACGCCGGGGCCAGTTATCGTTGCGTTACCAACCGATATTTTAAACGAGGAGATCGAAACTGAGCCCCGTGGTCCACAGACGGCATGGAAAGCCGAACCTTCGTCACGGGAACTAGAAGCGGTGACAGCTTTACTCGAAACTGCTGAACGGCCGGTTATGATCACAGGAGCTGAATCTAAAAGCCCTGCAGCGCGTCAGGCACTGACTACCTTTGCTGAACAATATGGCTTACCGGTACTTCCGAACCAGGTACATCAGCATGTAATATCCCACGATCATCCTAATTTTGCTGGTGCCATCGGTGGAGCGACACCGCAGTCGGTTAAGGAAACAGTTTGGAATGCGGATGTCGTGCTTGCGGTTGGTTCGCGCATGACCAATAAAGGATCGGTAGGGTTTACCGTCCCCTCGAAAGATCAGAAATTGATTCACATATACCCGGATGCGGATATGATTGGGCGGATCTATCATACTGAATTGGGCGTAGTTTCCTCTGGCGAGCCGTTTTGGTCAGCAATGATTGAGCGCAATGCGCCGCCGCCCTCGGAGGTGCGTAAGGCATGGGTTGCGCAATCACGCAAGAATTACACCGATACTTCGGTTTTTGTGCCACGCGAAGCGCCTGATGGCGTTGAGTTTGGTCATGTAATTAACGCAATGACCGATCAGCTGAATGATGATGCTTTGATTTCGGTTGATGTTGGTTGCTTCTCTAGTTGGCTTTTTCGTTATTATCCGTTCAAACAAAGCCAGATATTGATTGGAGCGGATTCAGGAGCAATGGGCATGGGAATCCCCGGTGCTATTGCGGCGGCGATTCGTCATCCTGACCGTCAGGTGGTTGGTCTAGCGGGAGACGGTGGTGCATTGATGACTGGTTCTGAAATCGCCACAGCGGTTCGGGAAAACGCTAACCTAACTATTTTTGTTTCTAACAACGGCCATTACGGAAGAATTCGAGAGCATCAAGAACAATCCAAACCAACGCGGGCGACTGGAATTAATGATCTGGTTAATCCGGATTTCGCGAGTTATGGAGAGGCCTTTGGCGCTAAAGGATTGCGTATTCGAGCGCCTGAGGAAGCGGGGCCGGTTCTAGAACAAGCGTTAGCCCATAGGGGGCCGGTTGTTGTCGACGTAGATTCGAGCCTTGAAAATTTGAGTGCGGCAAATACCATTTCGGACCTGCAAGCAGCGGAGTAACATTATGGGCGAACTAGATAAAAACAATCAATTTAAGCGCGGGCTAAAAATTCGAACTGAAGTGCTTGACTCAGGCCGGGTTAATAAAGCCGTTGAGGAAGCTGATAATGACCCCTTCTTGGCGCCTTTCCAGCAGGCGGCAACCGAATGGGGGTGGGGCATGGTCTGGGATCGTCCTGGTCTTGATCGTAAGGTCAAAAGTATGTTGAGCGTTTGCCTGTTGGCTGCACTCGATAAGCCGGTCGAGTTGCAGCATCATATAGATGGTGCGATTACTAATGGGTGTACTAAGGAGGAAATTCGCGAGGTGCTGCTGCATGTCAGTGTTTATGCCGGTATGCCCGCAGGCCTGAACGCGGCGCGGGCTGCCAAGGAATTCTTTGACGAAACAGAGGGAAAACCTTAAGGAAAAACAAAATGGCGAAAGAAAAACTTGGTTTCATAGGGCTCGGCATGATGGGTGGGCCGATGGCGAGCAATCTGGTGAAGGCAGGCTATCCTATTATTGTGTGTGATCCGGTCGACGAAGCGGCGGAACGGCTCTTGGCAATCGGCGCTGAACGAGCAGCGACGCCAAAAGAAGTTGCTGAGCAGGTTGAAACGGTTCTGGTCAGCTTGCCAACACCCGACGTAGTAAAAACGGTTGCGACGGGGACGCATGGCTTGTGCGAAGGTAGCAAAATCAAGCGCTATATCGATCTATCAACCAGCGGTGCTATTATTGCTCAGGAAGTCGGTGCTGTGCTCGGTGAAAAAGGTGTACAGTGCTTGGATTGTCCGGTAAGCGGCGGCGAACGCGGTGCATCCGGTGGAACACTCTCGTTAATGCTTTCGGGGCCGGAAGATCTTTATGAAAAGGTGAAAGACATCCTGGCCCATATCGGTAATGCACCTTTTTATGTGGGTGCAGAGCCCGGCATGGCGCAAACCGCAAAAGTGGCTAATAACTATTTATCGGCTGTGGGTAATATAGCGACGGCAGAAGCAATGGTAATGGGTGTCAAGGCGGGTATTGAAGCTGAGACTTTGCTCGAAATATTTAATCGGTCCAGTGGAATGAATCGAGCGACTGAGGATAAGTACCCAACTTTTGTCTTGCCCCGAAAATTTAAGTCCATGCGCACTCTCCTAATCCATAAAGATGTTAACTTATGTGTTGAACAGGCGGCCGATATGGGTGTCCCCATGTGGTTAGGATCTCAGGTACGTCAGTTTCTCCAGTTTGCTTTGACCCAAGGCCATGGAGAAGATTCTTCGATAGGACTTATTCGCTTAATTGAAAAATGGGCTGGCGTGGAAGTTAAGGGAAAGGATGCCTAAGGTACTTGAGATCGTTGCGATAGCTGTGTAAGCAGAAAGAAATTAGTACGCTCTTAAGAGGTGTTCTATGCACGTACGTATTTACAAGCCCGCAAAAACCGCGATGCAGTCAGGGCGGGCAAAAATTAAGGATTGGGTGCTGGTATTCGAGCCCTCTGATCGTTCCAAGCCGGATCCTATTATGGGATGGAATGGGTCGACTGATACGAAGCGTCAGGTAAGGCTTGAATTCGAAAGTCAGGAAAGTGCTATCGAATATGCTAAAGCTCAGGGTTATACCTATACGGTAGCACAAGTAAAGGAACGAAAGATCAAGCCAAAGGCTTATGCTGATAATTTCGCATTCCATAGAAAGGTACCTTGGACACACTAGCTATTGTGGTTAATCGCAAGACCCCGTAGCTCAACCGGATAGAGCACCGGCCTTCTAAGCCGGGGGTTGTAGGTTCGAGTCCTACCGGGGTCGCCAGGTTTCTCTAATAAAGGCAATGGCTTAACGGTGTTTTCCAAATCGCTTTGGCGCACTTGGCGCACCCCTTGGCGCACTTGGCGCACTTCCGGTGTATCATCCGCTGAATCCTGATTCTCATTATCGAGATAATTTCCCATTTTACGCCGTGCGTTATAGGCCGCTTGTAGTCGGTTGGCAGGAAACGCCTGCTATAGCAGCCCAGACACTGAGCATGCGGGTGGCCTCATGGGCTTTAGTGATCAAACCCCGCGCGATTGATCATTGCTGTCAGTCGTAGTTTAGTTGGTTGTACCCGACGGGTTCGAGCAGTCGGCATTGCAAGAGGGGGCTAAGTCGTAGCCCTCATAAACTGATGGGGGTTACTAATGAAAATTGATTTTTTCACCAAAGGCATATTGACTGTAATCGCGGTTGCATTGGGGTTTATCGCTTTTGATACGCAGCCGGTAAAACAAGCACAGGCTTTAAGCGGGGGGTACGAAGTGAGTTCAGCACTTAACCGTAATATTTTTTGGGTGTCAGATGGAAAGAGGGTCAAACTTTGTTATTACCAAAAAGGTACTTGTATGTCTTGGATGTCCATTAATTAAAACATCGTTTTTTGTTACAAAACCATCCAATTAATTTTGAGGTGAAAGTCCATGTGGAGATTAGTCATACTCACTATATCCTTTCTGGTCTTCTCCCCATCTGCATTTGCGGTTGACCGATACGTCTGTCTGGTAGAGACAAAACAGGTTTGCAAGAAAACTGGTTGTGCAGACATCAAGTTAGAAAAAGAAACATAATTTTTGTTACAAACCAGATGAAGAAAGTTAGACGATGAAACTGAAGACGATTGCAATCATCCTAAACGTACTTCTTGTGATCATGTTTGTGTCCTACTTCATCACTCCCTCACAGTATGAAGACCCTTTCCTCTGGATATCTGTGATACTTGTGTTTGTTAACCCTCTAGTAAACCTTTTGTTTATCCGAAGTACTTCAAAGACTGACCTACCGGTTAAGGCTCAAGAACCCCGCCAAGTGGAGGTAAAAGAGAGGACTGCGAACTGACGAGTAATCAGATGCTCATCAAGGATTACAGACCACCATCACAGTCTGGTTCTTTGCAATCTGTGCCAGTTCCTTCGTGGATTTTCTCTTTGTCCGATTAGACCACTTGGTGGGTAATCCAGCAGAGGTCAGAAACTGTCTCACGGTGGATGCTTTGATACCAAAATTGACATTCTCTGGTAGGGAACCGATTGCCTTTGCGACTTTCAGTTT
>MDTE01085011.1_pt1 | contig 141223 bp, 132 predicted proteins | sample 811231 | NCBI WGS metagenome assembly MDTE01 (sample SAMN05326651, study PRJNA326480) | marine metagenome | isolation source: seawater | place: Indian Ocean: Red Sea | collected 2010 | reverse complement strand
TGCTTTACGGATACAACTGATTGGAACGCATACGAAGGGATCCAAGCCGATATTTTCGACCACATTCTTTCTCAATGCGGCCAATTTGATCTAAAGATTTTTCAAGCCCCTAGTGGAGCTGATGTTAGAACCTTGCAAAAAAAAACTTAAAAAGTCTTACAGCTTATTAAATTGAGAAACTTGATACTAACGGCCTGTGGCAACTACCTGCTTCTTGTAGATAAACCCATGAGTATCTCCAACGTCGTCTATAAAATACCCTACGATAACGCCATCCTCATTTAGATCCATTACAACTGTAGAGGTCGCGCCTGGAAAGTCCATAGTGGTATATGACCCCGCTCTCATCCAAAACCCATGGGAGCCTATACTATCTCTAAAAGTACCAACAATATCACGACGATTACTTATTCCAGTAGCCCAAGTAGCTATTGCATTTGGGTAGTCAATTCTTGCATAAACTCCATTACGCAAAAAAAATCCATGTTTAATCCCAGCAACATCCATATATTCTCCAACTACATCACCAGAATTATTTACATCCCTTGCGATGGTTGTTACTGCATCTGGATAGTCTACTGACCGGTACTCAGTACGATTTAAGCGAAACCCATGCACCTGGCCGTTAATATCCTCATACTGCCCTGCTATATCACCTCGAGCATTCATGCCAAATGCACGAGTACCAATAGCGTCTGGAAACATAATTGTTTTTTTGTCATTAACATTTAACTGCATTGTAAAAGCACGAGAATTTCCGGAATTATCAAGATAATCCCCAGCTACGCCACTGTGTCGGTTAACTGCTGTTGCACGAGTATAACTAGCGTTATCCACATCAATAGTTCGAAAAATGCCCTGTTGATTTAGTACAAACCCGTACCGATTTCCATTACTGGCAGTAAATGTTCCTGATACTGCTCCTGATAGATTAACTCCAAGCACCATTGTTGATGTAGCACCAGGAAAATCCAATTGGACATAATCTTGGCTATTTACCAAGGAAGAGAAACTAATCAGTACGGTAAGATAGACATATTTCATGCAGTTATGCCTCTCATAAGAGAACTTTTTCTATCCGAATAAGACAACAATCAAATGAAAGAACAACAGATTTGAATTGTCTAGGTTGACAATAGCTTCGGTCAATAAAAAAATTAAGCTTGTATGCATATATTTTATAAATATTGTAGATTCACGCAAAAACCAAATAACACACTCAATGCAATCTTTAAAAATAAATACAGAAAAGTTAATCACATCAAAATGGCTTTACGATCATCTTGATGACCCAAGTATACGTATCATAGAAGTAGGCTCAGGTAGTAACAAAACCTATCAAAAATCTCATATTCCTGGAGCTATATGGTGGTTCTGGAAAGATCACTGTTGGCATGACACAGATCGTCAGTTTGTTACCCCAGAGAAACTCGCTCAAGATTTAGGTAAGGTTGGAATCAGCCCAGATAACACTTTAGTTCTATATGGCGATCCAGTTCAATATGGTAATTATGCCTTTTGGGTTTTTACAATGGCTGGTCATGCGGATATCCGCTTACTAGATGGATCCCGGACAAAATGGGAAAGTGAAGGTCTCGAAATGACTACAAAGACTTTAGAATTTGCACCAGTATCTTATTCGCCTCAAACTCCAAATGAAACGATGCGCATTGGACGCAAAAACATTCTTGATAACTTGAAGAACCCTAATCGTTTATTGCTAGATATGCGATCCCCCGAAGAATATAGCGGTGAACGAGTAATTGAATATGGTTTTTTTGATCACGGTGCGGAAAGAGGCGGGAGAATACCGGGCGCTAAACACCTACACTACAAGGATTTGTTGAATGATGATGATAGCTACAAATCTGCAGACGAGCTGCAAACATTGTTTAACGCTATCGGAGTGATAAAGAACTCTAAAATAGAGATTGTCTGCTATTGCCGCCTTAGCCATCGAGCTTCACTAGCTTGGTTTGCACTTACACATATCCTTGGCTACGAAGGAGTCAAAATTTATGATGGTTCATGGACAGAATGGGGCAGCATCGTAGGAGTCCCCATTGAAAAATAAAACCTGCTCAACAGCATTCAAGCTCATATGTTACTTAATACAAGCTATAAAGATGGCCCTTCTTCTAACCGTTGAATCACTACCGACTCTAGGCTGGTCAGGCTTCCAGCTCGACCTATTTCTAAGGCGGTTTCATTATCAACCCCATTAAGTCTCTGCTGCAAAGACAACAGAGCACCAGCTCGATTACCACTACCACAGTGGATTAATACTGGTCCTTCTGACATCCCAAGAGCCTGATTAAGTAGCTCAGCGTTTTGATATGTCACGCCATTAGCCCCATCAACAGGGATTGAAACATATGACATACCAAGTCGCTCAACCTCTAATTCCTCCTCAAACCCTCTTTCTTCTTCAGGACGCCGAAGATCGATGATCATTGCATAACCTGAATCTGCCAAGTCCTGTAAATTCGTCGCATTTGGCTGTGCTGCCGTAGTAACACCTTCTAATGGTTCCCCGCGGTTACTTAATTCATTATCTTGGGCGTAACTTGCACCACAAGAAACAAAAAATAGCATGGCAATTTTCCAATAAAAAATCTTGTTTATTTCCATAGCAGCTTCTCCTCAAGCTATATATTAAAGAGCCTTTGACGCAATTTTACTTGGCTATTGTGACACACTTAGACGAAACTAAAATGCAGAGTTATACCAATAGTGCCTAGCAGACATGCTCATTTACCTCTAACATTAAATAATGCTTTAAATTTTTATTTGAAAAACTATTTAAGTAACAAAAAAGTGAGAGATTAATGGTAGCTTTTGCAAACTCGAAAAGACTAACTTCTAACGGCGCAAAATCCATGATGAATGCGGCTATCAGTGAGGCTAATGTGCTGGGAATCGCTGCCACTGTAGCCATTGTAGATGCAGGAGGTCACCTGCTGCTGCTTGAACGTATGGATGGGGGACGTTTCCACACGGTACATTCTTCTCTCACCAAAGCTGTTTGTGCTTCCTCGAATCGTAGAATCACTACGACTCATGGTGCACAAGGACAAGATTTGGATATGCTTCATGCAATTGGGCTCTCCTTAGCCGCCGGTCCAGAACGTTGGACTGCTATGGAAGGTGGATACCCAGTATTTATAGAAAAGGAGTGTGTTGGAGGCATTGGAGTTAGCGGGGGGGACTGGGAACAGGATCAAAAAATTGCAGAAGCTGCAGTTGCAGCTATAGGTGCAACAACAGGAAATTAAAGCATTGAGGAACATAAAAGTTACATTGCTATTTTGCCTGCTTTTTTACGCGGCAGTAGGAGCAACACAATACCCTCAAAAAGCCATTGAGTTTGTCATACCTTTTGATGCCGGAGGTGGTGCTGATATTGAGGGAAGATTGTTAGCAGACCAAATGAGTAATGTGCTAGGAGTTCCGGTAGTCCCCGTTAATAAACCAGGGGCAGGTGGGGCAGTTGCCTATACATATTTGATGAATGCTCCAGCAGATGGCTATGTTCTAGCATGGAATTCAACTTCAATTTTAACCATTACAAACCTTGGAAATGTCCCGTTTACTTATGAAGAAATGGATCATATTGGAAGAGTGGAATTTCAACCGTTGGTTTTTGCAGTAAGTATAAATTCACCTTGGGAAACTCTTGAAAGCTTTGCAACTGATTGCACTACCGGTAATCAGACAATCAGAATTGCAAATTCTGGTGCAGGAAGTGGCACACACTTGGGTGCTTTATCGTTAACAAGTGCAATTGGTTGTGAAGTTGTTCACCTGCCCATTGGAACTAGACGCAGGAATGCTACGGTATTGAGTGGTGAAGCCGACGGTATGATCGCGCCACTTACTGGAGTCATAAACCTTTTTAAGGCAAAGCGACTAAAAATTCTTGCTACCCTGAGTGACGAACGAAATCCAGTTATACCGGAAATACCTACTGCTTCCGAACTTGGTTTTAATTCATTTTTTGATCTGTTTAGAGGGTTGTCGGTTCCAAAAGGCACACCTCAACCCATCATAAATCACCTCGCTGAAGCTATGATGCAAGCTGCAACCTCAGAAACGTTCATGAGTTTTTCTGAAGAAGTAGGATTTACCGTTGAACCTATGATGCCGACATCTTTTCAATCACTACTAGCAACTGAAGACGAAAAAGTGAAGACTATTCTTGAGGCTGCTGAACTTATTATGTCAGATGGTAATTAGGTTATTCTGCTTAATTAAATGTCACAAAGAAATCTCATAGCAGGAATCGTACTAACGGGACTAGGAATTTTTTTCGGTGTACTTACAATGCGTCTTCCAAGTCCCAGTACAACTGGTTCTCCTAGTCCAGCATTTTTTCCTTTCGTTATCACAATCATATGGTTAGCCTTATCACTAACATTATCAGTCACAGGGTTTTTGGGGATACTTAGTGAGCCGAAAGAACCTAAAAGGGAAAATACATCTAAAAAAACTTGGATCACACTATCTGCTTTTCTAACGTATCTCTTAATACTTCCGCTCATCGGATTTTTATTAACAAGCATATTCTTCTTTTCTGGACTTATGTGGCTTTATGGTGAAAAAAACGCTAATAAAATTATTTTCACATCCATCTGTATTCCTCTAATAATTTTTTATGTATTCGCAAATGGACTAGAAATCCTTTTGCCTAGCGGAACTTGGTAATAACACATATGAGTGGAGATGTTATTCAAGGTTTTTTGCAAGCTATTCAACCATCGAGCTTAGTAGCAACTGCAATGGGTTCTTTTCTGGGTATCGTTGTTGGGATGATTCCAGGCATGACTATTTCGTCAGGAATTATCATTGTCCTGCCACTGACTTTTGTTTTAGATCCATCAATCTCAATTTCATTACTTCTAGGTTTATATGTGGGCGGCATGCTTGGTGGAAGTTTTTCTGCAATCCTCTTAAATATACCGGGCACTCCCTCAGCAGCAGCTACGGCATTAGATGGTTATCCGCTCGTTATACAAGGCGAATCAGGCCGAGCTTTGGGAATTGCTGTACTTGCAAGTTTTGGTGGAGGATTATTGAGTTTTGCTTGCCTATTTTTAATTGCTCCAAAACTTGCGGATCTAGCCTTACGTTTCAGGGCGCCGGATCTTTTCAGTTTGGTATTTCTAGGGCTCACCGTGATTTGCTCGTTCGCAGCAAAATCCTGGGTAAAAGGATTGTTATCAGCGGTTATTGGGTTAGCAATAGTAACGATCGGACAAGATCCAATTTTGGGGACAGCCCGTTTTGCATTTAATAATGCCAATCTACTTTCAGGTATTCACTTTCTGAGTGCTCTTATCGGCCTTTTTGCTATCCCACAACTTATAAATAGCCTTGATAATAAACAACCAGTAAATACTTCAACAAATCCAATCAAACTATCTTTCAGAAACCTTTTTCCCTTGATAGAAGATCTTCGTCGAATGCGTTTGCCAGTAGGTATTGGAGCTACTGTAGGCTCCCTACTTGGCATGTTACCGGGTGCGGGCGGGCCCATCGCTGCCTTCATAAGTTATGACTATACTCAGAAATCAACAAAAAACTCTCAAGAGTTTGGCAAAGGTGCTGTCGAAGGAATAGCAGCCCCTGAAGCTGCTAATAATGCTGTCACCGGAGGGGCTTTAGTACCTATGATGACACTTGGAATTCCTGGGGACCCGGTGACCGCAATACTTATTGGCGCACTTCTAGTGCATGGGCTTGCGCCAGGTCCTTTACTATTTATAGAGCAAGCTGATTTTGCGTATGGGCTTATTTTTTCTTTTTTTTGGGCAAACGTCTTTAATTTAATTATTGCTTTTGCAGCTCTACGTTTACTAGTGAAGCTTGTAGCTACTCCACGTGCGATCTTGATGCCTACGATAGCTATTTTGTGTGTTGTTGGGTCATATGCTCTGCGTAATTCATTATTTGATGTATACGTAATGTTATTTTTTGGGCTACTTGGTTTAATCATGAAATGGCTAGATATGCCTGTAGTTCCACTTTTACTAGCACTAGTACTTGGGCGTCAACTAGAAGAAAATTTAAGAATTTCATTGACAAGCTCCCAAGGTGATATATCAATATTTTTTACATCTCCTTTCAGTGCCTTCTTTCTTAGCTTATCTGTGATTTCGATTATCTGGTCTATTAGAACCGCCAAAAAATTACAGATAAAACAAAAATCCACGTGATTTAGTAAGGGAGTTTTTAGAAATGAGTAATGAACCAGTTCGCGTTGCAGCATTAGGGATGGGTTGGTGGTCGGATGTCCTAGCAGATGCCATAGGGCATACCTCTACTCTCGAGATTGCTGCATGCTATTCACGCTCTTTAGATAAAAGAGAAGCATTTGCTTCAAAATATAACTGCGTGGCAGCGACAAGTTATGACGAAATATTGAACGATGACTCAATTCAAGGAATCATTAATACCACGCCAAATGGTGTACACCTTGAAACTGTAGACCAAGCTGCTCAAGCTGGGAAACATACCTTTCTCGATAAGCCGATTGCAAACACGGTTACCGAAGGCAAAGAAATCACTAGAGTTTGTGCTGAGGCTAATGTGATTCTCTCTGTTGGTTACCAACGCCGCCGTGAAAACCAATTTCGCTGGATCAAAGAAAAACTTGATGCTGGGTGTTTTGGCAAACTAATTCAAGCAGATGCAAATATTAGCCGTGATCGCCTAGGGAAGGTAGATCTCGGCTCTTGGCGTTATCAGGCATCGGGCATGCCAGGAGGCGTCATTCTTCAAATTGGAGTTCACTATACGGATGTTCTTGGAATGTTAATGGGGCCCATAAAAAGAGTATCTGCTATATCTGCACAACTTGTTCTACCAGGTGATAACCCAGATATCGCTAATCTTATTATGGAACATGAAAATGGATCGATCTCAAACCTAACAGCAAGCTATGCCTCTGCCTCAGAATATTATTTAGTTAATATTTATGGGAAAGAAGCAACTGCCTACTATGATTTCTTTGGTGGACTTAGATACCTAACTCGTGGAGATAAAGAACCAATTAATATCAAATATAAAAAGAATGACCCATTGGTCGATGAACTAGATGAATTTGCTGCTTGTATTAAAGGCGAAGCTAATCCTGAGGTTGGAGGTCAGATGGCGACCGAGTCTCTTGCTGTAATTCGAGCAGGTATAAAGTCTATAGAGGAAGGACGAACGGTTGATGTAGCAGAAATTATGAATTCTTCAGATGAATAAGCTCTAGCATATAATTTAAAAAACATTAACTTATTTAGTAGCTCAATGGACTTATTTCCAGCTAATATTAGGGTACGCTAAAATCGAATTTGTCGCGATGACTAAAACACTAAAAATCGCGTTAACTCTGTCGTTGGTTATCCATCTCACCACGTTGTTGATGCGCATGGAACCAGAGCCTTTTGTTGAAGCTAACCTAACCTCTCTCCAATTAAGGCTTGAGACTTATAGCAAATCAACACTCAATTCAGAGTCAAACAATTCCCCAAAAATAACTGAGGATAAAACTGATACTACTCAGAATTCAGATAACGAAATTAACCAAAATCAAACTGAATCTCCTGAGACCCTTATTGCTGAAGAAACGGTTAATCAATCAGTGCCAGAAAAACAAAATAACGCGTTTGAAAACCAGAAAATTAACTCTCAGAATGATTTTCAGGCAGCAATAATTGATGCGTTTCTTCCCGATAATATTGAACCTGATTATGAAAGCACAAGTGAATCTACAGCTGTCGTAGTCACAGAAAATCCGGCCCAGACCACCATACCCATACAGACGATAAAACCAATACTCCCGCCAATTTTGGAGCAGGAACCAAAAGAGGCTTTAGCTAACAAAAACATAATTGCGCAGGTTCCTTTTACAGACCGGGAACAACCTATGCTAGACCGAAGAGTTAAAGAATGGAGCGAAACATTTCATCGTATAGACACTAGCAAGCCTACAGTTCAATGGAAACATCGAGGACAACAATACCATTCCACTTTTACTGAAATGCCCGCTATAGATGATAAAAATACTGATGAGCTGCTGATAGAGATAAGCAAGGAAGTGGATGGGAAAATATTTTCAACAGAATTACGTTTAAGAAAGCTAGTTTTCTCAAATTTTGCTCAGTTTATTGATAAATGGGATCGTAATGTAAGCCTGCATCAGGATGAGATTGGAGGCCGCTTCCATTCAAACTCAGAAATGCGTGTTTCATATGATCATAGTGGTGGTCCTGTCTTCCATGGAAAAGTAACAACCAGCTTCAGAGGAATAAACTCAGATAATGCTCGAGGCCGAATGAAACGGTCCGAAATGTTTTTAGGCGGTTTAGAAACGAACGTCCGGCGTATAGCATTACCACGAGAATTTCCATTATTCCCAACTAATGCCGATGAAAATCAAATTCACATTTTTGAAAAAGATACCGCTATAACTTTTTATACTAATAGCACTTTTGGAGCTCGGCCATTGGATTCTACCGAACCAGAAAAAATAATTGATATTGGTGATCGATCAGCTTATCTCATAGCAAACCCAAAAACAGAGCTCCATGTAAAAGGCGTGTTAAATGGAAGTGTACTAGTCTACTCACCAGCCAATATAGTTATTGATGATGATCTTATCTACGAAAGTAATCCAGAGATAAACCCAGAAAGTGATGATTATCTTGGATTGGTATCTAATGGTTTTATTAAGATTGCCGATGCAGAAACTACCGGTGACGGTGATCTACATATTCATGCATCAATTTACGCTAAACGCCGTTTTAGCGTTGGACGCTTCGGATCTGGTAATAGTGGAGTACTAGCTATCTATGGCAGTTTAGCTGCTGGATCTATGTCTGCGACAGAACCCCGTTATAGCACTCGTATCGATTTTGACCCAAGGCTTGAGAATAAAAGAGCCCCCAGTTTCCCAATGACTAATCGCTATGAAATCATAGACTGGGACAACCAATGGACAATCGAAAACAGTATAGATGAACTTCCAGAGGCAACTGCAAAATTACGGATGCGGTGACTGAATCAATCCTCTAAAGCTGGCGCTAATTCCCGAGTAACATACCCTGCAATATTTCTTGCCTCAGCAGAGGTAAATACCCCAGTAAATCCTGGCATCTCATTCCGACCATTAGCAATCAACCGTACCACTTCCCCAAGGCCTAATCCTGATGGAATTGGAGGACCCACATGTCCTGCTTGCCCATCTTCGCCATGACAAGCCACACAAGCTTGAGCGTAAAGCAATGCTCCTGCCTCAATGTTTGGATTACCGATTGGTGGGCCAATCATATTAGAGGTATCAGTTGCTGCCGGTGGCACAGGGTCAAGTGTGCCTTTAAGCGAAAATAGCCAGACACTATCACCACGTGGAGAACCAGCAAAAACATTACCAGCTGATAAAATTGCAACATACTGATCACCTTTATAATCAAAGGTTGCAGCCGTAGCATTAGCTCCAGCACCTGTCTGAAATTCCCATAAAGCCTTACCAGTATCAGACTCCAAAGCCATTAGCCGGCCATCACTGCGGCCAACAAAGATAAGCCCGGCAGCCGTAGCAATTGAACCTGAGTAACAACGATCTTGCCAGCGTTGCCACCACACAACAGTATTAGTTGTTGCATCCATTGCCGTAAAAACACCTGATGGAGTAATTGAAGACGCACCGCCAAACCGCCCACCCATGTAACGCTGTCCGCCTGGAGGATCATCAGTTTCATCAGAATTTACCTCATAAAAGTATATTCTCTCGCTAGCACACACAAAAATAAGTTGGCGTTCTGGATCATAAGAAGATGGTGGCCAATTAGCTCCTCCTCGGGTACCAACGGCTCGCTCTTCCCAAAAAGGGACAAATACGTGTTCATCATATGGAAGTGAATATCCCTCAGGGGGAACTGGGATATTATTAGGCTTAAAAGGCTCACCACGAGGAATAGGCTGTGTTGCAGATGTAAGCTGCCTTGGTTCCTGGGGCACAGGAACCTCATCAATACCAATAAGGGGTTCACCGGACACACGATCTAAAAGATAAATCCAACCAGTTTTATTAAAAGAGGCAACAGCTTTACGAACTTCACTATCAATCACTGCATCAAATAAAATAACAGGGGTTGCAGAGTCAAAGTCCCAAATATCGTGATGCACTTGTTGAAAATGCCATTGATACTCACCAGTCATTACATCTATCGCAACTGTGGATACTGAAAATAAATTATCTCCTGCTCTAATCTCACCATTAAAATCTGGCCCGGGATTGCCCGTAGAAAAATAAAGAAGCCCCAAATCCGGATCGATCGCTGGAGTTTGCCAAACTGTAGCACCACCATGCTCCCATATTTTGGAATCCTGCGGCCAAGTATCATGCCCTATCTCACCAGGCCCTGGCACTGTATAAAAAGTCCATACCAAAGAACCATCAATAGCGTCATAAGCTTTTACGCGTCCACGGGTACCAAACTCTGCGCCTGCAAACCCCGTAATAACTAGACCTTCATAATAACGAGGCGCTGACGTGATGCTGTAACCTTCTTGCCACCGCTCTGCCTGTATAGACCAAACTATCTCACCGGTTTTGTAATCAAGAGCAACTAGTTTTCCATCAAGCTGTCCTACAAACACCTTCCCTTCACCGAGCCCTAAACCGCGGCTAGTCCAACCACAACAGATTGTGTCTATATTGAGATCAAGATTAGCTTCATATCGCCAAAGAATGTCTCCAGTATCTATACTAATCGCAAATACATCGTCAGCTCCCGTAACAATATAGAGAATACCCTCGTATACTATTGGCTCTGCTTCTCCTGAATACTGCGGCCCTATACCAGAACCACCAAGTTGAGTTCTCCAAACGCCTTTAAGTTCACTTACATTAGAACGATTAATTTGGGTAAGAGGGGAAAAACGGCGGTTATACAAATCACCGCCGTTAGTAATCCATTGAGTAGTAGGAAAACTAACCAATTCTTCAGGGGTAAAACCAGCCACCTCCTGACTAAAAATAGCTGGCGATAAAAAAAAGACAGTAAGAAAAATAGCTAATTTTTTAATTTGTTTGATCATGTTTAAAAAAATCTGGTGGATTCCATGCATATTAACAGTGTCTAACGCATAACCTCCAACTAACAGACGAAATTATTTTTCGTTTGAAAACAACAAAGATTCTAGTTGTCATAGAAAAGATTACGTGCTCATAATTTCCCGTTTTACAGCAACATTGTTTTAACGCTTATGCAGTTTAAAGACACTCCTATCAGCTATGGCTGGGTATCCATTTTTATTCATTGGGCTGGGGCTATTGCTATCACTATGTTGTGGCTTATTGGAAATTCCATTAGTTCTGAAGAAATTGGGCAACCAGAAAGGATGAACCTTATACATATGCATACATCAGTTGCAATTTCAGTTTATTTCCTACTATTTTTTCGAATTACATATCGTCTATTTGTAGGATTTCCTACTTTGCAAACAAATATGTCAAAAACCAAGCAAATTTTTACCCGTTCAGTTCAAATCCTCCTAATCATTAGTTTAACTGTCATGCTCATCTCTGGCCCCTTAATTGTCTGGGCAAATGGAAGCGCAATAGGAATTTTTACTTGGGGCAATATACCTAGTCCTTTTAAACCAAGCATGGTGTTACATGAATTCATGCTGGATCTACACCGCATAGCACGTTGGTTTCTCCTAGTAAGTGTATTAACACATGTTTTCGGTGTTTTTTTGTCGGGACCACAAACATTAAATAGAATGCTTATAACGCCTCTATCATCTAAGCAACCTAAAGCTGAATAATTGCTTTAACAGTAGCGCTAGATTGCTCATTATTTGTTCAGCGATGGTAAACTGGCATTTAGGAATCTTAATGCATAAAAAATAATACGACCTGCATGGATAATAGGAATATAGTGAGACTGTTCATTTGTCTGTGTTTACTAGCATCAGCTCCTTCGAAAGCGCAAAACACTCCTTTTGATCCTACGGACATAAATGATCCAGCTAACACAAGCTTCATCCCAGACCCAAAGGATCTAATTGCCATTGATCCAGTAGACCCTGATTTTGACCCTAATGATCCCCGTTATCGAGTTCTTATACCTGAGTCAATAAGGCCAACTAGGGCTCCAACTGAGATTGCAAGACTTCCTCTTGGAGGAGCTCTATCAGGTAGAAAGGAACAGCCAAGCATAGAGTTCACTTATGGGCTTCTACCGGCTATAGGAGGAGCCTTAGGTACGCGTATAAAGCGGCTAGAAATTCAGCCTGCTATTCTGAGGCTCAATGTTGGTGAGTCCTTCGATATGAATCAGCTTATTGTGCGAGCATATGGAACAGAAGGAGAACTGATAGAAAGAGCGCCACTAAAAATAGAAATTGAAGGACCAGAAGAATTAATTGATTTTGAATCTTTTAATCAATCAAACAATTCCCTTATCACTAATCAGCGTGGAATAGGAAGGTTATGGATAGAATCAATTTTACCCTCTGCGCAATCAAGGCCTTTTTCACTGCCGGTAATTCTAATTGTACTTGACCCGACTAGAACTCAATCAAAACTAAGTATGAAAGTTTATGAAAACTCTCCACCACTGCCAGAATAAAGCATGAGAACAACCGCATACCGCATAACTATTTGTTTCCCTGCAACTCACTACTCAAAGTTGGTCTGTCAAAAGGGAAAGTTTCATTTTCTACTCTAGGATCTGTTAAGCCATTCCTTAAAAAAGCTTCTAAGTCGTAAGGTACGTAGCCTGTGATATTAAAGTTATAGGCGCCACCATTAGGAATATCATCCCGCCCAGGAAGTGCAATCCCGTTATCATAAAATACAATGGCCTCACTTAAACGACTAAACTCACCCGTATGCATAAAACGAGACCTCAGTCCTACATTTCTTAAGCTTGGCACTTTAACCTCACCAGCATCTTCCTCGATTCCAGTTATTGCTTGACGACCAAGGTCGTACTTGGCCAACCTTAGGCCAATATTTAAATAGTCATTGTTTGTGAAAAGTGGCGGTTCATGACAATTAACGCATCGTAATTCCTGAAAAACCCGCCACCCAAACTTAGCATCTTGCGATAAAGCATTTTCGTCCCCTGCCATATAAAGATCCCATGGCGTTTGATCTGCAACTAAAGTTCGCTCGTAAGTAGCTATTGCAAATGCAATATGTACAGGCGTGATCTCAGACGTCTGAAATGCTGCTTCAAAAAGGGAAGGGTAATCTGGATTTTCTGCAATTGCCTTAGCCATATCTGGTGGGATATTGCTAGCTAAAGCTAAGGGCTTCAGTTCTTGAATCTTAGTAATCAAATCCTCCCAAGTTCTTTTGGGCTTCGCCATCTCTACTGGATCAAACAAAGGTGAAATTGCCTGATTCTCCAGAGATCCTCCACTTGCAATGATTACTTCTCCTGTTAAAGGGTCAAGAAATTCAGAAGTAGCGCGACCATCCCAAAATTGTTCTGTGGCCCAAAGTGAACCAAAACTTGAGGGCGCTAATCGAGGAGTAACTTGAGGGTCAAAACCGAACATGTCGTGAACCATAGGTTCTCCGCTTTCATCCATGTTAATCACCCCAGGAGAACCCCATACATCGTCAATCGTGCCTTTGTCATCACCTGTGAATCTGCCAAAACGGGGATCTGCTCCACCAAATGCGGGTTGATGGCAAGTACCACATGCAACGGTATCATTGCTAGACAGCTGTTCCTCCCAGAAAAGAATCTTGCCAAGCACACGTTTTGGCTCAGTAATAGGATTTTCAGATGGCACTGGCACAGGTTGAAGCTGAGCAAGCACGTCTAATGCAGGTGCAAAGCTCAAACTCATAAATACCCAAGTAGCAATTCTTCTAAACGTCATAAACTATGCTAGTCCTTTTATTAGCTTGTATTTCAGTCGATTATCACCCGTCTCAACCGGTATCATTCCAACCTATGCCATCAAACGTGCAACCTAGTAATAAAGTGCTTGCAGCACTTGGACTTGATAAAGTTAAACTCACTCCTTTCGAGTCTGGGCTTATCAATAATAGCTGGCATGTAGAGAAGCCTAACAAAGAAACTTTAGTGCTTCAGCGTGTGAATCCAATTTTTCCACCTACAATCAATGATGATATTAATACACTCACTCAACATCTAGAGAAAAAAAAGATTCCTACACCTCTCTTATTACCTACTCCCAGCGGGAAACTTTGGCTTGAAGACAATAATTATGTATGGCGAATGCTAACTTTTATTCCTGGTATTACACGAGATGTTCTTGAAACCCCTTATCAAGCGGAAGAAGCGGGTGCTTTACTTGCAAATTTTCACCTTGGTGTAAGTGACCTTAGGATTAAATTCACAAACCCTCGGCTAGGAGTTCATAATACAAGGGAGCATCTAGAAAAACTAAAAAAAACATTAGCCAAATATAAAGATCATGTTCACTATAAAGATGTAAAAATTCTAGGTGAACGTATTCTTAAATTTGCATCTACTCTCCCAAAACTTCCTAATTCCCTTGATCAAATTGTTCATGGGGATCCCAAGATATCCAATGTTATTTTTGACAAAGAAACTGATCAGGCAATTTGTCTTGTTGATTTAGATACTATTTCAACTATGCCAATTATTTTAGAACTAGGCGATGCCATTAGATCTTGGTGCAATGTAAAAGGAGAAGACAGTCTAGATTCTTTCCTCTCATTACCTTTTTTTCAAGCCGCTATTAATGGCTACTCAAAAAAAGCCGGGCACCTGCTAACAAAACAAGAGTGGGATGCTATACCAGCTGCTGTCCTTACTATTACAATTGAACTTGCGGCTCGTTTTACAACTGACGCTCTTGTTGAAAACTACTTTGGCTGGAACTCAGAGTTATATGCCACATCAAGCGAGCACAACCAGATAAGGGCTCAAAGCCAGATTTGCTTAGCAAAAAGCATCCTCAGTCAATGGAATAGTATCGGGGATGCAATCTGTTCCAAAGAAACCTCTACATAAAATAGCTTTCATTTCATTTTTTATCATTTATAACAAGATTTTTGGTCTTCTTCATATTTGCTAGCAAGAAACAACCACCTTTGTGATGACATTGCCGTGACAATTAATCATTTATGCCCACTACCCTTTGCATATGGTTGAAGATCTTGGAATTGTAGGTATATCTTGGCGTCAAATTAATAGCGAAGCACTTAGTCGCTTTACGTTGCCAGCTTCTAGTCTAGAAAAAAAGCTTACTGTTTTTGCTAAGAAAACGGGGCTTTCTGAGCTTGCATATTTAGAAACATGTAATCGAGTAGAAATAATTTACTCAAAAAATCCCGAGATCCCCCACCACGACATAAGGCCATTGGTATATGAACTACTTACTAACGAACAAGCAAAGTTAGGAGAGGCGGAACGATCCCTTAAAGCATGGCGAGGCGAAGGAGCGTGTGAACACCTTTTTCTTGTGGCAGCAGGACTAGATTCTGCTGCAATGGGTGAAACAGAAATTGTTGGACAAGTACGCGCCTGCAATCAACTCTCAAGGTCCTTAAGCTTAAATGGACCGAGGCTAGAACTACTCTTTGAGGAAGCCTTACGCATAGCTGGGGAAGTGAGGGGAGAAACGGCACTTGGCGAAGGTAATGTTTCACTAGCGGAAATAGCAGTAAAACATATCCGAAATCGAATCAAGCGGACAGACGGGAAAATTGTACTTATAGGCGTTTCACCAATGACTGAACGCGCCGCTTTATCTATTACAGAAAAAATCTCTGCCAAAGAAAATCCATTAATTATAGTGAATAGAACCATATCTAAGGCTCAAATACTTGCAAACCGATTTAATGCAAAAGCAATGGATCTAGAAAGCTTTATCAAAAGCCCTCCCTCAGTTGAGGCATTACTTATTGCAACTTCAGCAGAGAAACCAGTTTTAATAGCTTCTGTTCTTGAGCGATTAGTATCAAAAACAGTCTCAGGTCAGCCTCCACTACTCATAGACATGGGAGTACCGGCAAACATAGACAAGAAAGCATGTCTGAAACTGAATCTTGAGCGGATAGATATGGATGATATCGTTATCGAGGCCAATACAAATAGACAAACGAGATTAATGGAAGCTGCACAAGCAAGACATTTAGTTGATGAAGCGCTTACTCGAATTCATGATCGTTTTGCAGAACAACTTTATGGGCCACTATTAGGTGCTTTACAAAACCGCTTTCAACATACAGCAAAAGAAGGAGTTAATCGTCTATTAAAGAAAGATCTTAAAGGTCTTGGAGCTTCAGAACGTGAAGCCATACAAACCTGGGCAGAGGTTTTGGCGAGGCGTTTTGCCCATATCCCTACACTAGGCTTAAGGGGTTTACTGCTTAATGGCCCAGAAGGTTCCTTAGAAGCATTTCTTCAAGGGCTCGATTCTAAGTTTGCTGATGAATTGCGCCTTGCATTAAGTAATGGCGTTGAAAAACACGCAGATAATCGAGTAATAAAGCAATGATGATTCGTATTGGCACAAGAGGCTCACTGTTAGCTCTAACGCAATCAGCAAACATAGCAAAACTAGTCGAAAAACTAGGTTATAAAACTAAACTGGTGCCTATAAAAACTTCTGGAGACCAATCACACGCCACATCTTTTGGCGCTATTGGTCCACAAGGTGTTTTTGTTAAAGAAATAGAACAAGCTCTACTGGAACATAATGTAGATATGGCTGTGCACTCTTATAAAGATTTGCCAACCAATTCACCTGAAGAGTTAGTAATTGCAGCCGTTCCTAAGCGTCTTGATGCGGCAGATATGCTTGCAATGCGTAAAGAGGTGGTTATGGATAAGGATAAAAATCTTTCTATTTCGCCAAATACTAAAGTCGGGACAGCCTCGGCACGTCGTCAAGCGTGGATCAAACATTTTCGTCCGGATATAACAGTTGAGCCAATCCGTGGAAATGTTCCAACACGAATAGCTCGACTAAATGATGAATTTGATGGAGTCATTTTGGCAGCGGCAGGTCTAGAAAGACTAAAGACTAGCTCTTTAAAAGACGTAAACTCAAAGATTAATTTAGAAAATGTGGTACTTCGGCGAATTCCAACAGATATTTTTGTACCTGCTCCAGCACAAGGTGCTTTAGCTCTTCAGTGCCGCGACTCAGATATTGAACTTAGAAATGTTTTAAAAAAGCTTGATGATAAGTGTACACGCGACTGTATTCACGCCGAACGCAGTCTATTGGCGCTCCTCGAAGGTGGTTGCGATTTAGCCTTTGGTGCCTACGCTGAACCAAACCCTTCCCGAAAAAACACGTTCATTTTAACTTCATTGCTTGAACATGAGGGAGAGCTCCTATTTTCTAAAACCAGCGGAGATGATTTGATTAATCTTGCTAAAACTAGCTATAAGACATTCAAAAAGAAGTTGAGATAAGTCACGACAATGAAACAATCCATCAGAGGAAAAATACTAGTAACAAGAACAGCCAAAGATTGTGAACAATGGGCTATTCAGTTGAAAAAAGCTGGCGCTATACCGGTCATTTTCCCATGCATAACTTGCGAAACCATCCAAACAACAGATTTAAATAGAATGCTCTCTGAAGGGTTAAAAACTTCGGACTGGATTGTTTTCACTTCCCGTCGCGGAGTATCTGCATTTTCCAGTCTAGTAGAAGAATTGGGTCAACATGAACTGACTAAAAAAATTAAAATTGCTGTTGTTGGGCCTGCCACAAATAATAGTGCGACACAGCTGTTGGGTCGTGTGGATCTTATGTCCGAGGCTGGTACAGCCAAGTCACTAGGGGAAAAATTAGCCTCTATTTTGCAAACTAAATGTAGCGTATCACCCCCAAAAATACTGATTTTGGTAGCTGAAAATGCTGGAACCATAATAGAGAGAACGCTAACTGCATCTGGATGCGAATGCACACGCTTGAACGTCTATCGTACAGTAGCTATTAAAAAAAATACCCACAAACAATCATTATCTTTACTTGATGTTGATAAAATTATTTTAGCTAGTCCTAGTGCTGTTTTAGGACTAACTAATCAAGTGCACTTCGATAACGCAGTAGAAATATTTTCTATCGGACCATCAACAAGTCGTGCGGTACAAGCTGCTGGCTTAGAAGTAACAGCAGAAGCTGCCGAGCCAAGTCTAAAGGGGCTAATGGAGATAATGAAATGAGCAATGCGACTATAAATACTTCAGGACGTTCTCGGCCAAGGAGGTTAAGAAAAAATCAGACCGTACGTAACCTCGTAGCCGAAACATATATTTCACCTTCACAATTTATCGTACCTCATTTCGTACTTGGTACTGAAAATGCAGAAATCCCAATTCCATCGATGCCAGGCATTTCAGAACTAGGCCTGAACAATTTACTAAGCACAATTGATGCAGACCTAAAAATAGGAATTAGCTCTGTACTACTGTTTGGGCACCCAGATAATGCAGCACACAAGACAGCAGATGGGAAAGCTGCATGGGACCCAAATGGTGCAGTGCAAAAGGCAGCAAGCAATCTTAAAAAAGAATTTGGCGACAACCTAAATGTTATGACTGATGTATGTCTGTGCGCCTATACAGATCATGGACACTGTGGGCTTATCGAAAATGGGAATGTACTTAACGATGCCTCACTTGATCCACTAGTAAGAACAGCACTAAGCCATGCGGAAGCAGGTGCAGATGTGGTAGCACCATCAGATATGATGGATGGCCGTGTAGCAGCTATACGTGATGGTCTTGATAAGGCCGGGCACTCGGATGTTATTCTACTTGCATATGCCGTGAAATATGCATCTGGTTACTATGGTCCATTTCGCGATGCCGCAGATTCAGCCCCTAATAAAGGGGATCGTCAAAGCTACCAAATGGATCCACGCAACTTGCTAGAAGCCTTGAGAGAAGCAAAACTTGATGAACAAGAGGGTGCAGATATGCTGATGGTAAAACCTGCTCTTGCCTATCTTGATGTCATCCAAGCTGTTCGTAATTCGAGCGTATTACCGCTTTGTGCCTATAACGTATCAGGTGAGTATGCTGCGATAAAAGCAGCTTCAGCTAATGGGTGGCTTGACGAAGCCACCGTGGTTAGGGAGAACTTGATGGCAATACGCCGAGCTGGGGCTGATCAAATCATAACTTATCATGCAAGGGATGCAATCAAAGGAAAATGGCTGTGAGTAAACACTCTGCCAAAGAACGATCTGAACTTTTGTATAAGAGAGCACTTGCCTCATTACCAGGAGGGGTGAGTTCTCCTGTAAGAGCTTTCCATGGAGTAGGAGGAACGCCACTAGTTATTCAATCAGCAAATGGCTCCGAGATAGTTGATGAAGATGGAAACCAATATCTTGATTTCATAGGATCTTGGGGGCCACTTATACTTGGGCACACTCATCCTATGTTGACTCAGGAAATTAGAAGGTCTGTACAACAAGGCACCTCGTTTGGAGCCCCATCGAGACCAGAAATTGAACTAGCAGAACTAGTGGTAGAATCCTATGCAGGAATCGAACAAGTACGTTTTGTATCATCTGGTACAGAGGCCGTTATGAGTGCAATACGCCTAGCGCGTGGTGCTACTCAACGTGATTTGATTGTTAAATTCTCAGGCTGCTATCACGGTCATGTGGATTATTTGCTTGTTGCTGCAGGTTCTGGGCTAGCTACCTTTGGTACACCATCATCAGCTGGTGTGCCTAAGCCCTTTGCTGAACTCACTCGTGTTTTGCCTTTGGATGATGAAGATGCATTAATCAAACTCTTCAAAAAAGAAGGTAACAAAATTGCAGCCGTAATAATCGAACCAGTACCGGCCAATAATGGCTTATTACTTCAACGGCCGAAATTTCTAAAAACCCTGCGTGATATTTGTACTAAATACGGAGCTCTATTAGTTTTCGACGAGGTGATATCTGGATTTCGATTGGGTCTAGCTGGTGCCGCAGCGCATTACGCCATACAACCCGATCTAGCAACGTTTGGGAAAGTGATTGGCGGGGGTATGCCAGTTGGTGCTTTTGGCGGGTCAAAAAAAATTATGAAGCATTTGGCTCCACAAGGTGATGTCTATCAAGCAGGTACGTTGTCAGGGAACCCCGTCGCTATGTCAGCAGGCTTGAAGACTCTCCGTTACATGATAGAAAACCAAGGTTGGCGAAAACTAGAGGCACTTGGAGAATATCTTGAAAAAAAAATTAGCACAGTACTAAAAACAAGTCCGATACCAGCAAGTCTTGTCAGGATAAGCTCTATTTTCTGGATTGCATGGGGATCAAACACTCCTCCGCGGAGTGCGGAATCTATCCATAAAAATGCTGTTAAATACTATAAGGCTGTTTTTCATGGCCTCCTCAATCGAGGAATATCTATAGCGCCATCAGCATATGAAGTAGGTTTCCTTTCTCTTGCTCACACTAAAGATGATATAGATAAGTTATCAAACAGTTTAGCTTATGTATTAGCTGAAAATTTCTCAGAATTTAAGTTCCAAAACAGATCCCAAGAAAATAAAAAAATGACGGGGAGCACACCATGATGCTAAAGCGTGACCCTACAAAGGCATTGCAATTTGGCTTTCTCGCGCTACTGATTTTTTCCACAGCACTAATTGCCTTCTGGATAACAGACTTAGCTAGAATGGTAAACGATGATAGAGATCGTTTGGTTGCTTTATATGAATCAGATGCACTTGCTGTTACTGCAGCATTATCAGGGTCTACAGAGACACTGCCAGATCTAATGCCTCATCTAGAGATAGATTCAACAACTGGTAAAGCTAACGTTCTTGGAGAAGCAGTTCAAATTCTTGATGATAGCGCTTCTTCTAGAATCAACCGATACACTTGGGAAGGAGGGTTCTTCCTGCTAGTACTGCTTGGCGGAATGACCGTCCTTACTCGAACAATAAGACATGACAATGAGTTAAGAAAAAGACAACAAAATTTTCTTGCAGCTGTGTCTCATGAATTTAAAAGTCCTTTAGCAAGTATGCGACTATCAACTGAGACTTTGATGATGCGTACTGAAAATTCAGATACACAACGACTTGGTTCAAGAATACTTGCAGATGGAGAAAGGTTACTACGCATGGTAGATAATCTATTAGATACCACTAGAATAGAAGAAGGAAAACTAGATCTTAGAAAAGAATCTGTCTTTCTCCGAGAAGTTGTTGAGGCAACAACCGCAGAACTTAATGAAAGGGCATTAAGCAATGGAATTATATTTGAAATAGATATTGACCCCAATCTTGCCTTTGTTGCTGACCCCACAACTCTTGAAACAATTTTAAGAAATCTTATAGACAATGCCATTAAAGCGTGTGCTGCAGGAAACGGAACTTATATAAAAGTAAGCAGTGAACTTTTAGGGGCCTGTGTTCAATTCTCTATAGAAGATGATGGCATTGGGTTTCCTCAAGAAGATGCAGCCATGATATTTGAAAAGTTCTATCGATTAGGTGACGAACTGAGAAGAACTACACCTGGCACTGGCTTGGGTTTGTATATCGTTCGGCAGTTGGTAGAACTCTCTGGAGCAAAAATAAAAGCAGAGAGCAAGAGACCTGCAAATGGCGCCATAATCAAAGTTATATGGCCCACACCGGAGCTTAAGTGAATCAATTAAACGCACATCGCATTCTTATTGTTGAAGATGAAGAACATCTTGCTGATGGAATCCGTGAGAACCTTCAAGCTAAAGGGTATGAAATTTCTATTGCTTATGATGGACAAGAGGCATTTAAAATCGCGACGAAAGAATCTTTTGATCTCATTCTAATGGACGTGATGATACCTAAGATGGATGGCCTACAAACCTGCGAAGAATTGAGAAAAAACGGAACACAAACGCCAGTTCTATTTTTAACAGTCAAAGGCGATCCAGAAGATCGAATTCGCGGCCTAGAAGCAGGGGGAGATGATTACCTGGCCAAGCCTTTTCATCTTAAAGAACTTCTGTTACGCGTGGCAGCTATCTTGAGACGTGCAAACTGGTATAACCAAACAAAAGTTATACTTAACTTTGGAGGTAATGAAGTTGACTTTCAAACCTATCATGCTAGATCTTGGGATGACGCTGTACATTTACTAACCCACAAAGAAGCCATGATCCTAAAGGTACTTGCCGAACAAGTAGGCAAGATTGTGCCAAGAGAAGACATATTGGATAAGGTCTGGGGATATGAAGTATTTCCATCAACTCGCACGATTGATAATTTCATTGTTAGATTAAGAAAACGTTTCGAAAAAAATGTTGAAGTACCAGAACACTTTCATACTGTTCGAGGCGTAGGTTATCGTTTCACGGAACAGCCGGAGATTCCTCAAAATGACTAAAGATCGGCTAATAATGAAAGCTATAAGACGTGAAGAAACCCCAAGGCGACCACTATGGATTATGAGGCAAGCAGGTCGCTACCTTCCTGAATATCGTAATTTGAGAAAAACGCATTCATTCAAAGACTTATCTCAATCGCCAGACCTATCAACTGAGGTAACTCTGTTACCCCTCAAACGCTATCCCCTTGATGCTGCGATCATATTTGCTGATATCATGAGTCCACTTCCTGCCTTGGGAATTCAGTTTGATTTTGATCCGGGCCCAGTAGTAGCAAACCCTATTCGATCACAAAAAGATGTTGCTGCACTTATGCCCTCTGACCCCGAGAAACTTGCACCCGAAGTTGTAACTGCACTTCAACAGACACGTGAAGTTATACCAGAGGAAACCGCACTGCTTGGATTCTGCGGTGCACCCTGGACATTAGCTGCTTATTTAGTGGAAGGACGAGGAGTGAAGGATTTTCCTACACTACGAGGGTTTGCTGCAGCACAACCTGAAGCAATGAACTCTCTTCTGAAAAAACTTTCTGATGCTATGGCAATGTACCTCATTAACCAAGCTAAGGCTGGTGCCGATGCAGTACAAATCTTTGACTCATGGGCAGGCATTTTGTCTCTAAATGATTGGGAAAAACTTATTCGTCCACATCTCCAAACAATGTTAGAGAAAGTAGGTGAAGCTGGTGTACCTAGAATATTATTTCTTCAAAATGCACCGCATCTATTAGACGCTTACGCAAGTCTGCCAGCAGAAGTTTTAGCTATTGATTGGAGGATAAACATAGAAGATACACAAAAGCGCTATAACACTCATGCAATCCAAGGGAACATAGACCCTGCGATTCTGCTCCAAGGTGCTGACCCCACTGAACAAGCTGCCAAGCAATTAATAAATAAAGTCAATCCTATTGGGCATATTGTCAATTTAGGTCATGGCATCCTTCCTAAGACCCCTCTAGAGAGTGTAGAGGCCCTAATTGACGTTGTGCATAACGAGAAAATCAGATGAACCAAGAAATCGAAAAAAAAACTGATGGAAAGAATGCCAAACTGAAAAAAAATAATCCATCGGTTGATTTAAGTGAAAAAGGAATGAAAGACGGACGGCCTATTTCTATTGACCGACGTCTATTCATGAAATTTACTTCTTTCGATCAATGCGAAAACATAGAAGCTGTAACCGGTGTTTTATCCAAGGAACAAGTAGAAGGAGCTTTATACCTAGATGCTAATAATCCAAATGGCATAGGCCTGATCTCGTTATCTGAAGACCCTGATTATTTTGTAAAAGAACTTAGAGATATTTATAACAGTCCTCCATTTTCATCTATGGTACACAAAGATGAATTCGATATGCTCGGACGCACTTACTCCATTGGATACGAACCCAACTTGGAAGAAACATTATTTGAGAAACCGCGTCATAAAGTTTTAAATCCTGAATATTCTTGGGCTGTATGGTACCCGCTACAGCGTTCGAAGGCCTTCTATGTGCTGCCAGAAGCAAAGCAACGCCAAATACTTGCAGAGCATGGCTCTATCGGAAAGCGTTATGGTTTCGCAGGTCTCGCTGCCGATGTTCGCCTTGCCTGTCATGGCCTAGACAAAAACGATAATGACTTCATCATCGGTCTTCTTGGACCTAACCTATTCCCATTATCTGCGGTTGTACAAGAAATGCGTAAAACAGAGCAAACTTCTCAATTTTTAGACAACCTTGGACCTTTTTTCGTAGGGAAGGTAGCCTGGCAAAATACATTAGATGGGTGATCTTTGAATTCTTCTAAATTTTTTTTTGACAACGAAGGTAATGATTACGATGCAATACTAGTTATTTCCTTTGGAGGTCCTGAAGGACCCGATGACATCATGCCATTTTTGGATAACGTGCTCAAAGGTCTTAATGTTCCGACACATGTCAAATCTAATATTGCAAAACGTTATGAGCGTTTTGGTGGGATTAGTCCAATCAATCAAGAAACACGCTCTTTTATTGAAACACTAGAATCCAAAATTCAAAAAAATGGGCCACAACTTCCAATCTATTGGGGCAATCGTAACTGGAACCCTCTGCTAACTGAAACTGTCAATCAGATGGCTGAGGATGGAATAAAAAATGCTATCGCTTATGTGACAAGCACCTTTAGTTCCTATAGTGGTTGCAGAAAATATAGAGAAGATCTCTATGAGGCTATTCAAGGAATTGATAACCCACCTAACATCGACAAGCTACGAGTAGGCTATAACCACCCAGGATTTATTACAGCGGTAAGCGACAAAACACGCTTGGCAATTGCAGAGGCGGATGCTCCATCGGAAAAGACATTAGTTATGTTTACAGCACATAGCCTGCCTTTATCCATGGCCAAATGCACTGATTATGAAGTGCAATTGCGAGAAGCTTGTTATCTCGTGGGGCAGTCTATTGGACTAATATCATGGCAACTCGCCTATCAAAGCAATAATGCTTCCTACGGTGAACCTTGGCTTGAACCAGATATTTCCGATGCACTTGAACAGGCTAAGACAGATGGATACTCCCACATAATAATCGTGCCTATAGGTTTTGTGTGTGATCACATGGAAGTAGTACTTGACCTTGATATCGAAGCAAAGGAACAAGCTGAAAATCTCGGATTAAATATGATTCGTGCTGCTACAGTTGGTAACCACCCAGCCTATATTGAGATGGTACGTGATTTGATTATGGAACGTATCAGCAAAGACCCTGAGCGTAAGTACCTAGGTAATCGAGGGCCAAATGGGGATTACTGTCCCCCTGATTGCTGCCTCTCTGGTAGACCAAATGAGAAAAAACCAACTCTTTGTGGCATAGGAACCTGATGTCAGATGTTCATCATGATGAGGTCATTGTTATAGGTGCTGGACTGGCAGGGCTTGCAGCTGCTTTACATCTTCAAAATCAAGGAATCAGTGTCCAAGTCATTGAGGCTCAGGAACATGTTGGAGGCAGAGTTCATTCAATGCGCCAGCACGGTAGCAATAAAGAAGCAGGAGGCACCTACATAGGAGCAGGATACAAATCTGTCGTTGGAGCCGCTAAAGATTATGGTATAGAACTAATTGATGTTACGCCTACATTAGAATTTTTTCGGGAACAAGAATTAGTTTTAAACGAAAAAATAATTCGTCAAGCGGAATGGCCAGTACATCCCGCTAATCCTTTTCCAAAAATGGATAAATCCTATATGCCATGGAACTATAGCCGTATATTAACCGTTCGAGAAAATCCCCTGAAAGAACCAAAAGATTGGTTAAATCCTAGTCAGTCACATAATGATATTTCTTTATTTTCATGGATGAAGAAACTTGGCTTATCTGAAGAAGCAATTAACCTAGCCTATGGAATCAACGTAAGCTTCGGAAATAATGCTCATGATGTCTCAGCATTATTAATGTTATTTCGTGCGGCATTTTCATCGCACCAACGTCGATATGCAAAAGAGGGAATCATTGGATACACGGCCCTAAATGGCGTACAACAAATACCTATAGCAATGGCTAATGCGCTCTATAAAGAACCACATTTAGGCAAGGTAGTGAAAAGCATAGATGATGATGGGTCTTTGGAAATTCGCTGTGCTGACGGCGCTACCTATAGAGCTCCCCATGTTATTTGTTCAATACCATTAGGGGCCTTACGTGATGTTGCAATCAAACCGCCACTTAGTAAGCTACAGCATAAGGCAATTATAGATATTCCTTCACAACCCACCACACAGATTTTTTTAGCTCATAAGTCTAAATTCTGGGAATCTGATGGTCTTAAACCAAGCATGTATACCAATGGCGTGGCTGGAATGATTGCAGCAGCTCGAAATGGAGAGGATCCTAACGAAGTAACTAGCTTCACAGCTTGGACTATGGGCTCGAATGCCCAAATTCTAGATAAGTTACCTGTTGATGAAGCTGGGAAACTAATAATTCAGGAAATTGAAAAAATCAGGCCCTCCGCTCAAGGACAACTTGAGTTCCTTGGTCTTAAATCTTGGGGAGCAGATCCATTTGCTAGAGGTGGTTGGGCTTACTTTCGACCTGGACAGGTCACACAGCTTTATAAGGCAATAGGCAAGCCTCATGGGAATCTTCACTTCTGTGGTGAACATTTAAGTATTGCCAATCGAGGAATGGAAGGTGCTATGGAATCAGGCAAACAAGCTGCAACGCAAATTCTTAACAAAGATATTACGAAACAAATGAACTTAGACTAAAGCTATGTTATTCCATTTTCTATGGTAGCATCATAGGCACTATGGATGATGAAGTGTTTGTATGGCCTGTCGTTCTTCAAGATATTTTTGGTACTGATCATCCATTACCATACGAGACTTAATTGTGATTTGATAAATACCCATCAAACCAAGCAACATTTCTGATATTTCTCGAACTGCTTGCATACCCGATTCAGCGGCTGTCATATAATCAACCAGCCCCTCACCTACCACAAAGTCTTCAAGCAAAGGAGCAGATTTTTGACGAACCATAATTCGTATTCCACAAACGGAAGCAATACTTAGATCATTGATATCATCAAAAACACAAATCAATTCTCCAGCCTCTAAATCCAAAGCGTAATCAAAAAACAATTCATCAATTACCGATCGCTTATTTTTTACTCCCTGATAAATACTATGGAAGTGTTCTCTATCCGCCAAAAACTTTGCTGAATCATTCATCTCTCCAGTAATTATTGCCGTCAAAAGCTGAGATTTGTTCAAAAGCCAGAAGCCATATCTGAGCATGTTGACGCCCATAGAATCATTTTCACTATAGGTGCTTCCTGACCCAACACCTTTTATGCCGTTATTGAAAACACCGTCCCAGTCAAAAATAAGTCCTCGGATATTCTGTAGGCGAGCTGCCAAATCAGATGGGTCAGTGTGAAAAACCCCACCCCGCGATATAAATCGGTCTGCAATTTTAGAGATGTTCTTGTCCAAGCAACCCAATCTTGACTAGATCCTGAATATCTAAATGACCAGAAGGCTGGTTTCCTTCCATTACGACAATACTATCTACTTGAGACTCTTTAAAAAGCTTAACGGCTTGATCAAGAGAAGCATCTTGTTCGATAGTAATGGGATTCCTTGAAAATCCAATCTCTTCTATGGTTTTTGTTAGAATTTTTTCCCCATTCTCTTGAAGCCTTCGGCGCAGGTCTCCGTCTGTAAATACTCCTGCAATATTTCCTTCTGAATCCACAAGAGTTACAGCCCCTAAACGAGACTCTGTCATTTTTACCATAGCTGATGCTAAGGTATCTGATGTCATACAAATAGGGTTTTCAGGTCGCATGAGGCTGCCAACACTCTGCGTCATTAGTTGAGTATGTTCCCAAAATTGGGCCGTGCCAGCGGCAGTTAGAGAGTTGTCACAAAGACGATTAATCACATTAAAAGGGGCTGTGCAGACATGAACCCCGGCAAGCAAGGCTTGGCGAACATGTTCTGGATAACGCACCGAAGAAAACATTACTTTTGACTGGTAATTATGTTTATTAATGACTTCTACGCACTGTTCATAGAGCTTAATAGCATCATGTCCCTGGTCCTGTAACCGTCCAGCTAATGGGCAAACAAACGCTGCGCCAGCTTCAATAGCCATGTATGCCTGATTAAGTGTGTATATAAGATGTACGTTGACACGATGTCCCTTGGCTGTAAGTCGCTGACACGCTATTAAACCCTCATTAGAAATAGGTACCTTAAACACAGGCTCTTGCTTTAAAGGCAAAGCCAGTATTCTTTTGGCTTCATTTATTATGGAATCTGGTGTTTCACCCAAAGCCTCTACTTGTAATTCAGGAACCATGCCAGATAATTTGACGATGGCGCTATCAATATCCTTAATCCCATGACGATGCATGAAGGTAGGGGTTGTAGTAAGTCCTTTGATGAAACCAAACTCTAACGCCTGTTCAATTTCATCAAAGTCTACTGAATCTAGATAAAGGTCCATTTATTATCCTTCTAGTGAACCAATTGTCCCCTTACAAGATTGTGTATCTCCAGTAGAGGTTTCACAAATTCTGATAATTGGTCCAGATAGTACTGACTTGCAGCATCACATAATGCCTCAGGTGGATTCGGATGCGTTTCGATAAAGATGCCATCAACACCTGCAGCTACACCAGCCCTAGAGAGTACGGACAAAAATTCTCGAGTACCACCTCTCGGGTCTTTACTTGGAATTCCATATTTACGTATCGTGTGAGTAATATCAAAAACTACGGGATAACCAATTTGGTTTAACAAAAGAAAACTACGAGGATCTACAACTAAATCGTTATAACCAAAAGTATATCCACGCTCCGTAAGCACTATCCTTTCATTCCCAGAGTCTTCTACTTTTTTCACAGGTTTAGACATATTATCTGGAGCGATAAACTGGCCATGCTTTAGATTTATCACACAACCTGTTTTAGCTGCAGCCACAACTAGTTCGCTCTGCATACACAAGTAAGCTGGAATTTGGATAACGTCTACAACATGAGCTGCTGGTGCTGCTTGATCTGGATAATGTATATCAGTAAGAACAGGCAAACTGAATTCTTTTTTTATTTTTTCTAATATTCTGAGTCCTTCATCTAATCCTGGGCCTTGATAATAGTCTAATGAACTACGGTTATCCTTGGAAAAGGACGATTTAAAAATAAGGGGTATTTTAAGGTCCTGAGAAATGTCCTTAAGTCGCTCAGCTGTCCGCATCATTAATTCCTCAGACTCAATAACACATGGCCCACTAATAAGGAATAATTGTTCTGACCCACACTTGATATCAGAAATTTTGACGTGTTTTCTTTTCATTTAAAAACTTATCTTTTACGCCAAATATTGTACCACTAGACTAAGACAAATCTCTTTTAGAATAAATAACTGTTTCCTCTGCAGCAACTTGCTCTGAAATGATCACAAGAAACTTATTATCATTCTCAAATCAAAAATGAAGACTAGAGATGCCAAATAAAAAACCAACCAAATTAGTAGTACTAACGAAATAATTTCTGACTTATAACGTTTGGCGCTAAATAAACTAAAACAGACTGCGGGAAGCAAGAAAAAAATAACACTAAATATTGACTGAACTAAGACTAATACAAACCAATACCTATCAGTGAAAGGCCCACTAGTAAGATTTCTGACTAATACATCAGAACCAAGCGCAATTAATGCAAACAATATTGTTGAAGGATCTCGTATAGCAAAATCAATAAAAAGCCATACACAGATTATCAGGATAGAGCTTGCGCTAATAATTAATTTTGGTGGTGGCAGCTTTAATTCATCAAAACTCATAGGCTGCCTTACAAAGACTAGAGGTGCTCGATGGCCGCACAGATGAAATAAAGTAAATCATCATCTGGCGACCAGCGAGAAGCCCTCATTATTTGAGGGCATTCAACTCAAACATACTGAAACAGATTAGTCAGCTGCAAAGCAATAGAACAATCCATCGCCACCTGTAGACTCAAGATCCTCTTGAGAACAACTGCGAGTGCTATGCACAGCATTCCATGAAGCGCTGGGACCACCTAACCGATCATGATGACCAACAATAGCATTACCTGCATCGCCGCTAGTCCAATTACTGCAAGTAGTCGTAAAACCAGGACCACCCCCAGGAACAAAGCCGCCATCAGGCAAATTTCCTGCGCTGTTAGAACCCGTCAAAATATCATGTCTGTTCGGCGAATCTCCGGCTCCAGCTATTTCATTTCCATTCTCATCAACTGCTGTAGGTTTTCGAATATTATTACGATCTTCATGCAATCCATCGATATCCCAAGCAATGTATACACCATTTGCGTTGTACCAAGGCCCATTACCAATACGATCACGCGCATTAACCGCAGCCGCCCCACCTCCAGCAGCTTGACTGAGATATGCACGCCAAGTTGCATCACCTCTTCCTACAGCTGCTGCCAATTGCTGACAGTGTGCATCTGCTCCAGCCAAACCACCCAAGTTGCCACCATCGCCAGGCCCTTCACTAGTAATGAAAAAACTCATAGGCTGCTGAGCAAAACTGGTCATAGCTACTAGGCTTAACCCAATAGCAACAAAAATATACTTAACCATCTTCATATAGGTTCCCCTTTGGTTATTATTCGTCAACATTATAATTCTATTTTATTCTGGTGCTGTTTATAGCATTCAGACTTATACTTGAATTAATTGAGCAAAAACTCAAGGTAATAGTATATTTGATTTGTTTAGAATAGGTTAAGTAATTAAAGTCTTTAATAAAAATTATTTAGTCCTATATAGTAAATTTTAATATTGAGTTAATAGGCAAATTGAGATGAAAATGAAAAATTGTTTATTTACCATAAGCCTCCTTACGTTTTTTTTCAGTATCCCAGTTTTAGCGCAAAATACTCAGCCATTTAATGAGTGGCTTGAAGAATTTCGCGCTGAAGCTTTATCAGCGGGAATTTCAAATGAAACGCTAGATGAAGCGCTGATAAATATCCAGCCTATAGAACGTGTTATTCAACGTGACCGAAATCAGGCAGAATCAAGGTTGGACTTCTGGACCTACATAGACAGGGTAGTAACGGATGCAAGAATCGTCGAAGGACGTCGACGTATGACTGAAGATAAAGAGCTACTTCAGGATGTTTCGGAACGTTATGGCATCCCAGCCCGAATTCTTGTCTCGGCCTGGGGAATTGAAAGTAGTTATGGAAACTACCAAGGTAATGATGGCGTAATAAGTTCGCTAGTAACACTTGCTTACGATCCTCGACGCGCTACTTTTTTTCGAAGAGAACTACTTAATGCTCTTCGTATTATTGATGAAGGACACATTAGCTCTGAAGCAATGAAAGGATCATGGGCAGGCGCTATGGGGCAACTGCAATTTATGCCATCAACATTTATTGATTATGCTAAAGATGGCGATGGCGATGGGCGCAAGGATATTTGGGGTAGTCCTGCAGACGCTATCGAGTCAGCGGCCAATTACATGGCTTCTTCTTGGCGCCCCGGCTTTATATGGGGCCGTCAAGTAACAATACCAGATGACTTTGATGTTAGCCTGAGCGGGCTTGATACACAAAAACCTCTTATTGAATGGAGCGCGCTAGGGGTAAAACAAATCGATGGAACAATGTTATCTTCTGCAGATCTAAATGGATCTATCATTTTACCTAATGATAATAATCACCCTGCCTTTATTGTGTATCAGAATTACCGCTCCATTCTTCGGTGGAATCGATCACATCTATTTGCTATAGCGCTTGGACACCTGGCTGATCGGATTGGCGGGCAACCTCCATTACAACAGCAATCATTACCATAAAAAACAGTGATATTTAATTAGCGTCCAAGCTCTGGGTGCGTGCAGTTGTATTCCTGTGGAACAGCATTAGCAACAACAAAAGACCTAGACGTTGATAGCTGATCAGTAAAGTACAGTGGATCCTCCATCAGGATTGTAATTTCAAATCTGTTACCTTCTTCGGCAAGGGTAAGACGTTCTACAGTATGGAGGTGTTCACTATGTGGTAAGCCCGGATGTTGTTCCAGCATACCAGCTTCATAACCGATAGTATCAATAACTAAGGTATCATCTTCATACCACCCGATTGAATGCCCCAACAATCTCGGTTCAAGATTCTCTGGGTGTTGATTTAGCATCAGATTTACTTCACGAACTGCATCCATCCACTCGTGTCTTATTATGACCGAGTCGGCTGTTTGCTCAATTTCAGTAAGATCATTATTCCCCCAAAGACGCCTGATGCTAACTGGACTACACTCTAGCGCTGGATCATCAAAGACCGAATCATAAGAATCTAGTGCTGCTCTACCCAACTCTGAAAGCACCCAAGCATTCCGATTAGGCCCACCAAGACGTGGCCCGCCCTGGGGTGGTCGATCTGTGCCACCACGTGCGCGCTGCCAAACACGACTAAAATTTGGAACAGTTCCATTATCTGGTGTGCCCAAAACAGGAGCTGGTTCTTCTGATATTTGCATATCGAATGAGTCTGATAATGCAATTCTCCGGCCATTATCCATTTCAGCTACGTCAAAGTAACATTCGGTATTATTACGTCTCGCAGCGAACCCCTTTACAGTTATTTCATCACCTATTTTAAAAATATTGCTAGTCCAACCTCGCCTCTGTAATCCATTTGAACCAGCCATTTCACAATCCCATGTAACTATTTCTCCATTTTCACTAGTTACATCGACAAGCAAACGCGCATGAGGATTGATGAAGCGAAACATTTTCACAGTTCCGCTGAAAGAAACCCCAATATTACGATCGAAATGATAATCGTTGGAATGATGAGCATCAGATATATTAGATGCGAGAAAAAACAGAAGAGAGAAACAATATCTGATCATATTTTGCCCCTCTATTTTTCCCCAGCCACAATAACATCGCTTTCAAAAAGACTGCTAGACTTTTCTTCATAATCAGCATGCACCTTTTTGTTCATTTCTATTTGACCATTGATAGTGGCCCCTTTTTCTATCGTAACGCTTGGCGCTGATAAATTTCCTGTAACTTTTCCACTTCGTTTAATAATTACTTCCTCCTCACCACTTAAATCCCCAACTACAGTTCCTTCAATGATTATTAATACAGCACTGATATTTGCTTCAACATGGCCTAATCTGCCCACTGTTAAACTTTTTATATTGTGTGAAATTTTGCCTCTAACATTAGCCTGAATTATCAAGTCCTCGTCAGCACTCAGCTCACCTTGAAATTTAAGATTAGACCCTAAAACAGAAGGAGTTTTTATCGGAAGATTTGAGGATTCTTCTTTACTCTTATTCTTGTACTTTTCAAACATGTAAAACTCTAGTCTTAACTTGTTTTGATTCTACCTTACTAGTTGGTAATTGCATTGGCTCCTGATGGATTAAAATATTTATCTATTGGCGTGCTAGTTGTTCCAATGCTATGTTCTTCTATTGCAAAGCCATAATATGCCCACAAAGGAAACTAATCATGAGCAATAATACTCTGAAATCTAAGGGAAAATTATTAAGCCTTTTAGCTCTTGTTACTTTCCTGCCTGAATTCGCCCTATCACAAAGCATCTTTACTCATGCGCACCTCAGAGTGCCAGCAGGCCAACAAGAAGAAGCTGCAGCTTGGTATAACAGTGTACTAGGCGGAGAACCTGATGAAATCGGACCCGGACCAGGCATTCGCTATCACAATGGGTTCGTTGGCAGCATGCCTAATGAGGGAATGGCAGTTGACGGATCTAGAAGCGTTTTTGACCATGTTGGCATTTCTGTTCCAGACGTAAGGGCTACAGTTGAACTCATACGTGAACTTGGTGGTGTAATCAGAACTGAACCTCAAGAGGGTGTCACCGCATCCTTAATAAGTCATGTGACAGACCCTTGGGGGGGGCGCTTTGAACTATTAGAAGATCCAATCTATACGGGCATAAACCATGTTCATTTTTTTGCGTCAGATGCAGATGCTATGAGCGATTGGTTTTTACAAGTATTCGGAGGAGAGTATTCTGAAGAAAGGGGTCGCGGACGTTTTCATACAATCCTTTATGATACTGTTTGGGTACATATAACTCAGGCGACAGAAGATGATCAACGAATACCGAGCCAGCATACAGCGGCAGATCACATAGGTTTTCTCGTGCCATCTCTTGACGCCTTTAGAGATACTTTAGCGGCTTCAGGCTATCAACCTTATCTAGAACGACCAAATCCACCGGGAGCAGACCTAATGTTCCTTAAAGGACCAGATGGTTTACACATTGAGATGACAGAACCCTTATCACCTTAATAAAAATAGCAAGTTGATTTATTAAGAAATTTCTGTGGAGAACCAAAAATGAAAAAATTTCTTTCAATTTTTACCTTTTTTGCGCTAGTACCATTTCTTTTGGCTCAAGAATCTGAAGAAGGTTTTGCGCGGCTCACACCAGACCAAATGGAGTGGACTGTAAGAGAAAATGGAACATCTTTTGTTCTTTTAGAAGGTGCACCAGGGGCTGAAGGTTTTTATGTCTATCGTGTTAAATCTCCTCCAGGGACTTTCACAACACCCCACTATCACAGTAAAGACCGGTATGTAACTGTAATTGCTGGTACTTGGCATACAGGGTTCAATGCTGATGGGGATCCAGAAAACACTGTGCCTCTAGGCCCCGGGAGTTACGTCAAACACCCTGCAGGAGGGGTGCACTATGATGGCGCAAAAGATGAAGAAGTTATTGTTGAGATCAGAGGAATTGGTCCAGTTGAATCGGTTTATCTAGAACAATAGCCTACCAATGCTCTATTACCGATACTGAATCGCTAAACTTCTTCGGCGTTATGCTCATATCCGCCTTTCACTGGCAATGACAAGTCAGATACAAAACTATCCACAAGTTCTTGCGTTTCTAAAGCAGCAGCATCATGAATCATATGTTCCGAGTAATGAGGAGCAAATAATCTTATGAAATCCAACATGTACCCTCTCAAAACGCGGTCCCTTGGAAAACCTAACCAGGTGGTTACCTGTGGGAATAAACCCTTAGCGTCAATAGCCACTAGATCTTCATGATCTTTATATTCATATGCCATAGACGCAAGAACACCAACACCCATATCCATACGTAAGTAAGTCTTAATGATGTCAGCATCACGTGCTGTAAAAACAACTCTCGGATCAAGGTTTTGATCATTAAAAGCCCGCTTAAAAGAAGACTCACCGGTTACACTAAAAACATAGGTAACTAAAGGATATGTGGCTAAATTATGCAATGATAGTGAACTAGACTTCTTAGCTAATGGATGATTTTTGGGAACCACAACTATTCGATGCCAGTGGTAAATCGGCAGCAAAGTAAGCCGTGCAAAAAGCTTCTGTGAACCGCTAGCAATAGCGAAGTCGACCTGCTGGCTTGCAACTAGCTCAGCAATTTGTTCTGAGGTGCCCTGATGTAATTCAAGATCCACCTTTGGGTAGTGTTCTCGAAAAGCTTTTATTACGTCAGGTAACACATAACGTGCTTGTGTGTGTGTGGTAGCAATAGATAGTGTACCTTCCTGTTCAACTGCCAAGTTACTTGCAAGACTAGAAATATTGTCAACCTCTCGCAAAATTTTTCGTGCTCGCTCTATAACCTCACTTCCTGCTGGAGTGATAGTAGAAAGGCTTTTACCCTTGCGTGCAAAGAGCTGCATACCTAATTCCGCTTCCAGCTGTTTAAGTTGCTTGCTAATACCTGGTTGACTGGTATAAAGGTTTTCAGCTGCAGCGGTAATATTTAGACCACTATCAACAATGCCAATCAGATACCTGAGTTGTTTCAATGTCACTTTGCTATGATCTTTATCTATTAAAATTATGTAGAAAATTGGTAAAAAATATACCCAGAACCTCATATAACCATTCGTTACATAGACTGTCAAATTTCAAATTTATGAGCAAATAGGATGTTTATGTTTAATTTAAGACACGAGACATGCAATGAAAAGCCTATATAAATTAGATGGCTACAGAATATGCTTAGATATAAGGCCTCATGGTCATTTTATTAAGTTTCGTCATCATAACTAAATCTTATTTAGGTTATGGGCATAAATTGAGACTAATCATCTTTTTTATTGCATCAACTATGTGGGCTGTTGCCAATACACAGGAAATGGTTGGCGCGTCAATGAAAACTATTGATGCGATTAAAACATCAAGTGTTATTAACATAGATGGAAAGCTAAATGAATCTGCATGGAATAATGCTGTTGTTGTAACAGATGTCCATCAAATTCTACCTGTGGAATATGGAAAACCGAGCCAAGACAGTCGATTTTATGTGCTTTACGATAATGAAGCTTTATACGTAGCTGCCCAAATGAGTGATACCGAGCCTGAGTTAATTACAGCCAAGGTTTTAAGGCAAGGGGGTCAAGCCTGGCTTGATGATCAGTTTGATTTATACCTTGATCCTTTTAATGACAAACGTAGCGGTTATCGCTTTCAAGTTAATCCTAATGGAGTATATGAAGAAGGCTTATTTAAAGGGCCCACTCAAATTCAATGGGAATGGAGCGGAATATGGCAAGTAAGTGTTAGCAGAAATAGTAAAGGTTGGATCGTTGAAGCGAGGATTCCTTTTCGAACAATCTCATTCAACCCAGAAAATGACACATGGGGAATAAATTTTTCACGAAAAATTGCGCGCAATAATGAGACTATAGGTTGGGTATCTAGAAACCGAACCCAAAGCCCTGCAATTTCAGGAGAGATAACTGGATTAAGGGATTTGGAACAAGGACTTGGGCTTGATATCGTCCCATCAATTATCGCAAATAAACAGCGAGATTTTGTCACGCCTAATCATAATTCTAATATAGAACCATCTTTAGATATTTTTTATAAAATTACTCCTAGCCTCAACACGTCATTAACACTTAATACTGACTTTTCTGCAACTGAGGTAGACGATAGGCAAGTTAATCTAACCCGTTTTGGTCTTTTCTTTCCTGAACAAAGAGATTTCTTTCTCAAAGATGCAGACATATTTGAGTTTGGGCGCCTTGGTCAACGTGAGAATGGTTCGCCCTTTAATCGTCCACTAGCTGAAAATGCGCGCCCATTTTTTTCCAGGAGAATCGGACTTAGTGGTTCAGGAAAGCCAGTGGATCTTAGTGTAGGTGGAAAACTAACAGGCCGTATAGGAAATTGGAATATTGGCACTCTAGCAATACAACAAGAAGCTTTTGAAAATATTAGTGCTAGAGACCTGTTTGTTGGCCGTGCATCAGTCAATGTTTTAGAAGAATCTACACTTGGCATAATTATGACTGATGGAGACCCTCAATCAAATCTGGATAACAGTTTAATTGGCTTTGATTTTGGTTATCAAAATACGCGTTTAGCTAATGGTCGGACACTTGAATCGGAAGTCTGGTATCAAAAAACAAAAACAGAAGGTAAGGATCATGGTGATGATGATGCTTGGGGCGCACGACTTTGGATGCCAAATAGCAATGGCTTTAGGGGTGGTGCTGGCATAAAAGCAGTGAAAGATAACTTTAATCCTGCATTGGGGTTCATAAATAGAAAGGATATTAGAGACATAACTGCTGAGCTTGGTTATACCTATAGACCCGTATCTCAAATTAAACCAATAGATAAAGGTAATGCTTTGCTTGCCCGATCATTTTTACGGTCTGTTTATTCGGGAGCTACTCTACAAAGAATTGAACGTTTATCTGGTGGGCTTCAAAGTCAAATTGCGATGTTTCGAATAAACTTTGAAAACCAAACTAGTGACCAACTTAACCTTACATATCAAAATGAGAAAGAAGGCCTCATTAAACCATTCAATATTTCCGAAGGTATTGTAATACCAACAGGAGACTACTCTTTTAACCAGACAACTATTGCCCTAAACACTGGTCCCCATCGGCTACTAGTTACAAAACTAGCTTATGGCACTGGTAATTTTTATAACGGTCAACGTGACATTATTAATACAGAAATAGAGTGGACTCCATCACAACACTTGAGATCCTTTATTGGGTATCAATACAACGATGTAGAGCTTCCTCAAGGAAAGTTTATTGTTGAACTTGTACGCATAGGGCTAGATGCGATTTTTACATCTAAGCTGTCTTGGGCAAATCTTATTCAATATGACAATAGCTCAGATACAGTAGGAATAAATAGTCGCCTGCACTGGATACCTGAGCGTGGTCGTGAATTATTTATTGTACTCAACCACAATCTTGAAGATATGGACAAAATGAATCGATTTCGCTCATCATTTGCAGATCTTTCTTTTAAATTCAATTATACATTTCGATTTTAATACTTGATTTATCATCAAGTTATGCGTCCATAAACTATTAATAAATATTAATTAACGTAGCAACTATACCTGATAAATTTCATTGATTAGTTGAGCTAATTTGAAATCTTTATCTGTAATTCCACCAGCTTCATGTGTTGTCAGGTATACACGAACTGTATTGTAAACATTAAACCATTCAGGGTGATGATTTAACTTTTCTGCTTGAATTGCTACGCTTGTCATAAAGCTAAACGCTTGAATAAAAGTTGAAAACTTAAACTCCCGATAAAGTTTTTCATCTTTAAGAGACCATATTTCAACTGATTTAATATTTTCTTCAATTTGTTCTGCAGTAAGTTTTTTTAAATTGTCCATACCAACCCTCCAATATAAGCGTGATTATAATCAGGAAACTTGCAGCCATAATCAGAAAAAATAACAAGCAAGCTAACCAAATCTAAATAGTAAATTCTATAATCTGATTGTAAAATTTCTTAAAAATAAAATACTTTCACCTACATAAAAGATAAAAATACAATTGAACTCTAAAATTTCTATACGTAAAGCAAAAATAGAAGATGTTAGCGCCATAATGACTTTCATTAGGGAACTCGCTGAGTATGAAAAATTGAGTATGGAAGTAATTTCAGATGAAAAATTACTATCTGACTCCCTTTTTAGTGACCAGAAAACTAGTGAAGCAATTATTGCCGAATATGACAATATTAAAGTTGGTTTTGCACTTTTCTTTCATACATTCTCTACCTTTTTAGGCAAGCCTGGCCTATATCTAGAAGATCTCTATGTTAGGCCAGACATGAGAGGTAAAGGATGTGGCAAGGCACTTTTCAAAAAAGTAGCGCAACTAGCAGTTGAAAGAAACTGCGGTCGGCTAGAATGGTCTGTGCTCAACTGGAACAAACCAGCAATAGATTTCTATAAAGCTAATGGCGCTAAACCGATGGATGAGTGGACGGTTTACCGCCTTAGCAATAAAAAATTATCTTCTTTTAGTAAGAAAAATGAGAAAAATTAATGGTTATTTACCTTAAAAAGGTCATTATTCTTGTTGCGTATCTAGGTTTATGCATCAACTATATATATTTTTCTGCATCCCTAAGTGCTCAAGAAACCCAGCAAAGCACACCAGAAGATCTAGGAATTTCTTCTTTTCGTCTTCAGAGGGTAGAAAATCTCATTGAAAATGCAATTGAAAACCAAGTAATTGCTGGCGCTGTAGCACTCATTGCTAGACATGGAGAGATTGCACTTCTAGATTCCTATGGCATGGCCGATATAAATAATAACCAGCCTATGCAAAACAATTCTATCTTTCGCATTGCATCAATGACAAAGCCTATTACAAGCTTGGCAATCATGATGCTTTATGAAGAAGGTCATTTTTTTCTAAATGACCCTATTTCACTTTTCTTACCTGAACTAGCAAATCTTCGAGTTCTTTCTAAACAAGGAAATGACTTTGATCTCATTGAAAGCAATAAAGACATAACGATTCGGCAATTACTGACACACACTTCTGGGATCAGTTATAAATTCATCAGTAACACAGAACGTCGAATGCACCTTGCACAACTATATAGTGCGGCAGAAATTTCTGATGGGCTCTCAGAAACCAATGAAAAAATCTCTGATTTAAGCCAAAAACTAGGCACATTACCGTTACTTTTTGAACCTGGCTCAGAATACGCTTATGGGCTCTCTATTGACGTTTTAGGGCATCTAATTGAGGTCATATCTGGGTTAACACTTGCAGAGTTTTTTGAAACTAAAATTTTCCAACCTCTTGGTATGACTGACACACATTTTTATATAGAGGAACCTAAGATTTCACGACTAGCAGCACTTTATACCCCCTCTGAAGAGGGAACAATTCTTGAAGTAACAGAAAGGGTAGAAAAGGAGTTTATTTCTTTTTCACCCACCTATCATCAAAGCGAAATTCAAAAATATTACTCTGGAGGTGCAGGTCTAGTTTCAACAGCCTTAGACTATTTTCGTCTGTTACAGATGTTTCTAAATGGAGGAGAACTCGACGGGGTTCGTTTATTAAGCCCTACAACTGTAAAAATGATGACTCGCAATAATATCGGTTCTCTAAATGTTAGCCCGGGAATTAAATTTGGTTTAGGGTTTGCTGTTGTAGAAGAACCAAGCATGGTGGGTGATTCAAAAACTCAAGGCACCTATTACTGGGGTGGAATTTTTAATACTAGATTTTTTGTAGACCCTAATCACGAACTCATTGGTATATTTTTGTCTCAACGTATTCCAGGAGATGTAGAACGCCTAAGAGACAAATTCATCAATATCGTCTATCAATCAACTATTCAGTAATAATTTTGAATGCATATTGATTAAAAGTTTTTATCTGGGTCCCACGCTCGGGTCAATAAGATCCAAGGTAACAGAATTAATTCTTTCATCATGCATAAGTGCCAATACAAGCTCAGCAAGCCCAGAGAAGTTTTCGCTTTGAAATGAAGCAGTTCTAACACTAGGAAAATCCAGAATTAGTTTTAACGTATAATCATTAGCAATAACTGCAGTACTAACGCCATCTACATACTCTATAAGCAATGACCCGTCTGAAATTTTATAGGCATCTGAATTTAATTCCTGAACCAATTTGTAAGTAGGCTCTTCTGATCGGGCTTGTGTCAAATAAAATGAGCTCAAAGAACCAGGCATAAGCTCATACTTAAAATCTCCCAATTGCTTAATATCTGGCAAAAGTGGAATTAAGTTATCCCTATCTCGTATTACTACTGACTGCAAAAAAATAATAGGTAATTGATAGATAGACTGATCAGTCTGTGAATCAGTATTATTTTCAGTAGGAACAAATGGTTCTTGAGACAAGACTCTTTCTTGAAAAGAAAAAACCCCAAATACACATAGTAGAAAAAATAAATTCGTTGAAGCTGATTTTATAATCATCTTGTTATAAACCTAGTGTCCATAAATATTTATCTGAAATTTTTCAAATATACCTTGTGTGCTATCTGAAATATGATCGGTTACTAACAGTCTCCAAGTTCCAGAAATAGACTCCCCATAGAAAGCATTGCTTGCAAGCTCAAAAAACGTACAGGTAGCCACCTCTGAACAATCAGCACCAGGATCTGTTTGCAGTCGCGTATAAGGTTGTAGGACAGTACTTATTGTTCCCGAAGGCGCTTGCAACCTGATGCCAATACTATTCGGTATGTTATGCCGCAGACTGACTCTTAACCTTACAAATTCAATTATTCCTGAGGAGCCAGATGGGGTATTTAGTGGGATGTCAATGAAGTGTGTAGTTGAGTCCACCATCGTTGCAGTGACTTTTGATGAACTATTCCAACCTGTTTGAATAAACAAACCCAAACTGTTAGCTGAATACGTTTTTGCTAAGCCTACAGCTGCAGCACCATCAACTGCACCAAACCCATACCAATTATGAAACTTGTAACCAGCTGCATTAGTTATCCAACTGTACTGTTCAATACCATTTGCTGAAACTGTCCTTGGAAAATCAACTTGACGCGCTGTTCTAGCCAAGATTTTTTTGACATCTCTCCATGTTAAATTTGGATTAGCCTCCAACATCAACGCAATAACTCCGGTAACAGTTGGCCCTGCAGCAGATGTGCCATTCATTGCAGACATATAGTTACAACTGGAATTTTCTGAATGGTAACCTTGATTATCAAATGAGTTTCTTCCTGTTATTCCATTTTTCACATAACCTGAACTACATGTTGATTGATCCACTGTCATGATTGCAGGAGCATTTATTCCAAACTCTCCACCAAACCCGGAGACCCAAATTGATGCGCCTGGCGTTGAATAAGATGATCTCACTCCATCAGCATTTAATGCTGCTACTCCAATTACATAGGGAAGAGCAAATGAAGGATCAAAAACCGAGTCTGTGCAGGCTAGATTGTCATTAGATTGAGAATTAGGCCCGCAGTAACCAGATTCATACCAACTGTTGCCAGCCGATTGCACGTAAATAGCACCTTTCCCATTTCTCATGTTACTTGCGCCATTAATAAAGGCAGATTCACGCAAAGCATTTGCTCCGCCCAGTTGGAACGATAGTGGGTTATTTCTACCATAACTCATATTAAAAATATCAACATTTGCAGCAAGCTCATTATCCAATCCCATAGCATGGACTTCATTAGAAATACTTGATGATTTAAGAAAATTGTACCCAACTAAGGAAACATCTGGCGCCACACCTCTACCTCCAATTTTATTCCAACCTACAGAGGCAATAATGCCTGCAACGGATGTTCCATGATCGCCATCGTTGTCATCCGAGGTCGGGTCTGAGTCATTACCAATATAATCCCATGATTTTTCTGCAACAATATTTTCAGCAAGATCTTCATGAGCAATCTCAAGTCCGCTATCAATTACAGCAATAGTTACGTTATTGCCAGTGATCTCATTACTGATTACTGAATCAATATTCAGATCTTCTCCAAAATTACCTCCAGTTGCTGAAAAATTAGTCTGCTTGGTATTGTCCAAATGCCATTGATATTGATACAACGGGTCAGTCACAAGCTTTAAAGTTACAGTTGAAATGGAAGAAGAAACATAACCATCATTGACCTTAAAGGTAACGGTATCTGTCATAGAACTAATAGTTGAAACCAAAGGGGTGTAAGTTAGTGCGCCAGTGTCACTATTAACAGAAGCCACCCCATGTGAACCATCGGAAACAAGAAAATATGTTAACGCTCTATTATCTTGGGCTGTTCCAGTCAACATAACTGTATGGCTAGTTTGGGAAACAGGTTGTAATCTCAACCGGTGTGTAGTCGCCATAGCAACTGGCATAGTGTGAATATCAGCGTTTAATGGGCGCTCATCAGAGTAATCTTGTACTCCGTCATCATCATCATCAAAATCTATAACATCTGCAAACCCATCGCCATCATAATCAGACTTATCCGTGGACACTGTCACATCATCAAATAGTGCTTTTGCCGTAGTTTTTTCAGAAAAACTCTCGACACTTAAATTTCCAGATATAAATTCTCGCAAAACATTCTGTAGTTCTGATTGAGAGGCCGAAACCACCCCTATCATAGTACTCCCCACAGGATTTAATCTTGTATCAGCGTAAATGGCATTAATATTTGTGACTGGAATAGCTGCTGTTGTGAATTTAGACTCACTTATTGTTTTAGCTGGAAAAGCAGTTTCTATTGTATTTTTTAATAACAAATTAATTGTTTCTCTATTAGTTAAATCAATTGAATCTTGAGAGTTAATTAAAGAGAGGATCTCTGTACTCAGAGATTCCAAGACCAAAATGCTTTCTGCAAGCCCATTAACCTTTGAAAGGGTATTCGCAGCCTGTATCAATAGCGCAATCTTCTGATTAATTCGCTGAATTTTTTTTGAGACTTGACTTCCTGCTTCTGCTGATTTCCATACATCCGTAACAAGAAGGTTTTCTGGAGTTAGACTAATTCCAAATGCTTCAAGAATCTTTTCTTTATCATTAGCATTTATAGTTGTTGAAAGTAGCGCTGTTAACGGTGTGATAAATACTGAATCTGGCTTAGGGCAAGTTGCAGAAATACATACTAAGGGGTTAGGAAGATCAGCTAAAAGAACAAAATTTTCAAGAATTTTTCCAGTTTTAGAATCTGTGCCCCCATAAGAAATAATCTTAGGAGTTATATCTTGAACAGGCGTTACTTGAGGAATTTTGAAATATCCACTCTCATTAGTTTTTCCTGTAGACTCATCACTATCTTCTAAACTATCCCCATCTAAATCTACAAAAATTGAGGCGCCAGAAATTGGGCCGTCAACAACACGCCCCTCAAGAGCATCAAGAATTACTATTTTTATTTCGGCTGTAGTAGCAGCCAGACCATCAAAGGCTCTTACCGCGACCAAATACTCATTATTCTTATCTGTATCGCCTGGGTTTTCATAATCACTTTCATTTACGAATGTTAAAAATGTGGAGTTGGTAATAGAAAATGCATCTCTATCAACCCCCCCCACAATAGAAAAAATAACGTTGTCATTGTTTGCATCAATAGCAAATAGCGTTAGTCCGGGAGCTCCTTCTAATAAATTGTTCTGAGTTGGTACTGCAAATATAGGAGGATCATTAACTATAGCTACTGCAGAATTGCCACTACCACTACCACCGCCACATGCATTCAAAAAGGGGATACTTGCCGCACAAGCGAACACCCTGAGCACCGTCAAAGAACCAAGACACCATTGCATTATCTATACCAGCAGATAGCTTTACTCCCTAGAAAAACCCAGTTGTTACTAGAATGAACCTTTTAGACAACGTGTAGCATAGGGGAAAGAATCAGTGATTACATAGTAATAAATTCCAGTAGGAAACTCTGGAGTGACACCAACACGGCCATTACATCTATCCAAATCTCCAAAACCCTCAACATACTCATAATCCTGAGTAAATGCTCCTAGGGGAATAGGACTACTATCGTGATTTATAGTCGAAGGCCTGCCAATATCCCCCGATGACTTCAGTCTCCAACTTGAAGTTAATACCTTGATATCACTACTAGCATCAGTTGCAACGCTATAACCATACCGAGCATATACTGGAAATCCGTCTAAGGCCCACCCTATAAAGGTCATAGCTTCGCCTTTTCCTAATTCGGTGAGGTAGCGTTCTGGCATACCATGATAATGATAGGCTCCGGTTGGCTGCACATGTGCATGATTCATATCATCACCAAAATCGAATGTATCATGACCTAATGCTTCAATGTTCCATGCTCCTGAGCCTCCCGCCAGACTACAAACTCCTGAATTATTGCAACGTCCAGCTGTACCTGGATCAAATTTAATGCCATTTAGTGCGTAGGCAACTACCTGAGCCGAAGTGCCATCAGCAGAAATAGATGATGGATTGACTGTGAATGTTTTTGCGACATTCTGGATGCTTATAGTATTAGGGTTATTGGCATTTGGAAAAGTACCAACTTCATGATTAGGAATACCATTTGCTGACAAAACCCTATTCTGTGTATTACATGTCCAAGTAAAGTCACTATTCGCATTAACTGATTCATCATTATTGTAGGAAAGTTCACTTAGATTGCAGTAAACATTAGACGTTGAATAAACTGTACCCTCGGACTGACTGCCCCCGCTAGAGGCTGTTCCCACACTAGCTTCAGATGATTTCGAACCTCCACCACCGCATCCTGAGGCCCCTAAAAGTAACAGCACTCCCAACCATGCCAATACCCAGATATTACTGTTAACCAATTAAGACACCATGTTTTCTAATCACACAACTTAAAATGCTTGGTTAGCCATAAAGGTCCCAAGTATATGGGGTCTATTGTTCTAGGATCCAATCAGCCAGCTGCGGCAATGCGACAGGTAAATACTCATTAGCGCAATGATCTCCACTCCCCAGCAACCACAAATCGGCCCTCTTTGCAGAGCTGAACAGAAGTTCAGCCTCTGACACCGGAATAAGCCCATCTCGCGTACCGTTAGCAACAAGTAATGGAGTTTTAATTGTCTCCCCTTGACCTATCAAACCCGATGATAAAAGAGAAAAGGGTGCTAACACTTCTTGAGCTGCTGCTGCTGAACGGTCTCTTGCCCCAAGCCTACGTAGAAGGTTCTCAATAGTTGGGCCCTCAGGGCTATTGAGCATAAATTCAATTCTCTCTTCGGGCATGGAAAAAACCTCATGGATGGGCCCACAGAAGCTGACTATGGAATGAATTCTAGGGTCATTACGAGTAGCAAGCTTTGCTGTGTAATAACCGCCCCAGCTAAAACCTACAAAACTAATCCGCGAAGTGTCAAATTCCTCATGTTGGCTGAAATAATCTAACAATGTTAGATGTAATTCATCTGATTCAGGCGTTGACACCCATTGCTCATTCTCACCAAAACCTAGCAAATCAAAAGTACCAACTGCTATACCTTTATTGATAAGCGCGCTAATTGATGTATAAGCATTAGCCTTGTATTGGTCAGCACCTTGAGTCCATAAAACCAATGGAGGTTGATCTATTCCATATGGCTTATGCATATAAACTTTTACTGTTCCTTCCTTGAATGGAATTTCTATTATCTCTAGCGGCTCATCAAAAAAACGCCCTGCTGCTTCGTAAGCATCAAGGTGCTTCGCGTATGCTGCCTTTTCTTCGGGCGTATAATTAAAAGGAAACCATGCCATCGCATAATAATTTGAAGCTTTCATATAAGCCTCTTTCGCGTTCTCTCCTTGGCTATCTTGGGCAAATCTGTAACCCTCAGACTCATAGTACCTCCCTAAATAACTCCACTCATAAACCCAAGATCCTGGTTCATTACCCTCTCGCGTTTTTATTCTAGGTAATGTGCTTCTAATAACTTCTTCATCTGCTCCTTTATAGACAAAAGCATCGATACGACGTTCGGGGAAAATTAACTCACCATCTTCAAAATGCTGGCATACAGCACCACTACTCACACCAACCAATAAAAGCGTATTAAAACAAAATGTTTTTACTTTCACAGAAACGCTATTCCTCTTTGGGTTCTGTTTTAACTGTCTGGCTTAACTCTAAAAACAACGCTTGCGCCTCCTCTATTTCAGAGGATTCCAGCCTTTGCTCAATTACAGACAAATTTCTTGAAGCATTCCTATGGCCTGATATTGCTGCGACACTCCACCAAGCATGGGCAGTAATATAACTTTGCGCTACACCATCACCGGCAGCATACATGACTCCTAGACTATATTGAGCAGCTGTATATCCTTGCTCAGCTGCCAAAAGAAACCATTTGACTGCCTCAGCATCATCTTCTTCTACCCCTTCTCCCTGTGCATACATGATGCCAAGATTATTCTGAGCAAATGCACTTCCTGCTTCAGCCCGTTCCTGCCAGCTTTGGCCTATCTGACCTAAAACCCCACCTGGTAAAATAAGAAGTAATATAAACACTTTAGGTAATCGAATTAACCAAATCCTAACGATTAATTTTTTCAAATCCATGATTGGTGTACCTTTTAAGTATTTTTATAAACTAGCGAGTCGATAAATCCACATTTCTAAGGTCTTGCCTATTGTCCCCAGAGATGGCCGGGTCTACCGAGGTCATGATTGGCGAAGTTTCAATATAGGTATGGTAACTCTCTGACATCATCCAAAATCCATTTACTGGCGAAAAGATTCGTGATGCCCAATAAGCCTTATCTCCAAAAGTTGGCTGTAACATGATATTGAATACTGCCTCATCCCCAATATCCCACCACCTAGACCACAATACGGGCACTGTAAATCCAGTTCCTCTTGTTTCTAACGCGGCATTAATTCGAGGCATATAAAAAGCGACTCGATCTTGTTTTGGAGGGGATTTCCCCATATATGTATTAACTGGTCGTTGATCCTGGTCACTATTAATCCGCCTGATCCACCCATCTCGATTCAGTCTTCCAGTTTCTGGGTCTAAAAATGCCTGCTCCTGATCCTGCCAAGCAGCATACGCAGCTCTTTGGTTATCCGAAAGAGGAACCCAAGGCATTACCGTACACGGGTTGTAACATGGAATTTCAAACTCAGCACTATGAGACTGGTAATCTTTTTCTTTAACTTGTATCTCCGTAATATTTAACAATTTTGGAGATCCAGAGGTCGAGTCCCATATATACATAATGAAGGAGTCATCCTTACTTCGTTCTAGAAAAGTAGCTTCACCATAATAGTGCTCAATTATTGTTACTTGTTCTTCTCCTGTGAGAAGTGGTTTTAACTCTGCCGCTAATGATTCTCTTCGAGGCCACATAATTCCGTCTGAATCTATCCATGTGAATTCAGGATGTAGGATGCTATCTACATAAACACTGTTACCGCTATCAAATGCATCAGCAAGCATTGCATCTACACTTCTTACAGAATTATCCTGGGTATATGCAACACTAAGTCCAACCCCACATAATAGAATTATTAACCTTAAAATATTCATTTGTCCTCTCAAATTCTTATTAAAAAACGCGGATTTATTTTTATCAAAATTTTATTGCCAGATAAATTCCCATTCATCCATTTCAACTAACTTCTTAGCACTTCCTCGAGAAATAAAAAAACTTTTTTCCGTACTAGGATTATCATTTTCCATATAAATGATCTTATAACGAGACCAAAACAAGATTTTTTTCTTTAATTGATCTAACAACACACTTAGGTGGAGCATAGACTTTCAAATTTACTGACATAAATCTACCGCCTAAATGGCGGAGAGGGAGGGATTCGAACCCTCGAAGGGCTATTAACCCTTACTCCCTTAGCAGGGGAGCGCTTTCAGCCACTCAGCCACCTCTCCATGTATCTGATTTATATATATTTATTAATCTATATAGCTGACTCAACAAAAAAGATGCCAGGCAATTGCTATTATTTTATTGCTTAATTAGCCTAGTCAAAGACATTATAAATTATTCAACAACTTCGCACTCACCTTCAGTAATAACCTGTATTGAATTCATTGGACTGATTACAACCTGAACAAAACGTTTTTCCCCATTCTTTTCAATCTGAGTCATAGATGTATAAAAGTATGACCCAGCGGAACTACCCGTTGTAGTTGAATGCAAAACCAAAACACTCTCATCTTCATGAATAATTTCCCAATAGAAATCTAAAGCTTCACCGTCCCTTGGCTCCTCAAAACCGTTATTAGTTCTTATGTATATATCATTAAAAGTCGCACCCTCATCATCTGACCAAGAACAAATATAACGTTCAGCGAAGACTGGCGTAGACAGCAGAAAAAATAATAAAGTTGTAATTTTATTCATTTGTTACCCTAAGCATAATCTTTACTTATACTCACCAATCAGTATTTTCCTGACAGAATTCCACGGCATCAAATTCATTAGGACCAACTGTTGCCCACCATGGAGGAGGGTCATCTAAACAATTCTGATACGGGGAAAAGTAGAAATAACAAACCAAGACGAGCAATATAATACCGAATAAAGTTAATAACCAAATTTCCTTCATTACAAAATCATTCCTGCAAATTTATATATAACAATCTATGATGGGACAGATTAAAACTCCTTAGAAAATAGGACGCAGAATTTTATCGGCTCAGGCATAGAATCACTTGTCTGGCAATGCACCTGCTGGGTGCATAGTTTAAAAGAAATATTACCGGAGACTAGCAGTCAATGCCTACTGCTCGTGGACGAATTGAGTCGCCGTCAGCCTGCTCCCGTTTAATGCGGTCAAATATTTCTTCTCGATGTACCGCAATCTCTTTAGGAGCAGTGACTCCTAAACGAGCCTGATTCCCTTTTACTCCGAGCACAGTAACGGTTACATCATCTCCGATTACAACCGTTTCCCCTACCCGTCGGGTTAAGATCAACATAGCCAAACTCCTTCTTGGTCTCGCCGCCTAAGCCTCCATTTTGCTCTTGGATTTGGCTTTTTAAAAAACATTTAGCGGCCATCCTTATATCTAAATCATCAAATGTTTCAGATATCAATTTTTAGACTGACCAACATTAGTTTAAATTTTTTGAGTCAGTCTTTTATCTAAACGGACACAAACTTGCGAATATCCGCTAGGACTATAGTAATGCATTTTTAGCTCAAGAGAGCAACTCTAGTTAGACTTAGTCTAACTAGAGTTGCTTAATGTTATTGATATCTGTTCAGCCACAAGCCCTAGTGCCTCATCAAGTTTCTCGGGAATATTGCCTCCTGCTTGTGCAAAATCGGGTCGTCCGCCCCCTTTCCCTCCAACGCATTCTGCAATTGGACCGATTAGCTGACCCGCCTTTAGTAGGTTTGTAAGGTCCTTAGAGACACCTGCCACTAGCCTTACTTTTTCCTCTTCTACTGCGCCTAGAACTACTACTCCGGAAACTAACTGATTGCGAAATTTATCAGCTGCCTCTCGTAAAGCCTGAGCATTAGCCCCATCAATTCTTGCTGCCAAAACCTTTACACCCGCAACTTCCACAACTTCTGAAATTAAATCACGTGCGCCGCCACTTGCTAATTTCCCTTTGAGAACCTGTACTTCTTTTTCAAGACTACGATTACGATCTAGCAACTGGGCAACCTTATCTGTGAGTTCAAGGCGCGCACCTTTTACTAAATGAGCTAAATCACTTAACAACGTCTCACCAACATCGACCCATTCCAATGCGTGAGAGCCAGTTACTGCTTCAATTCTTCGCACCCCAGACGCTATCCCTACCTCAGATAGAATTTTAAATAGCCCTATATCGCCCACACGCCCGACATGAGTGCCTCCACACAATTCTGTTGAAAAGTCCCCAAGCCTTAAAACACGCACATCATCACCATACTTGTCTCCAAAAAACGCGACTGCTCCGCTTGCAATAGCATCGTTATAACTCATTTCTTTTGTTTCTGATGCCACATTCATACGAATTTGTTCGTTTACCAAAGTTTCTATCTTTTTTAATTCAGCCTCACCAACAGCCTCATTATGTGAGAAGTCAAAACGCAGCCTATCTGATGCAACAAGGGAGCCTTTTTGTTGTACGTGATCGCCTAGTACTTTTCGAAGGGCAGCATGAAGAAGATGTGTTGCAGAATGATTTAAAACAATATCAGCCCTACGTTCCCCATCAACGGTAGTTTGCACAATGTCTCCAACCTCAATAGAGCCATCTCTCATTTCACCTAAGTGGCCATATGAATTACCAAACTTAATAGTGTCGTCAACGCAAAAAACGGATGCTTCCTTCACAAGCACACCTGTATCACCTACTTGTCCGCCGCTTTCGGCATAAAAGGGAGTCTTATCTAGGACAACAGCACCAGCGGTTCCAGGTGCAAGCGTCTGCACAGACTTTCCTTCTGAAAAAAGTGAGATAACCGTTGCAGATGACTCAAGAACCTCATAACCCAGAAATTTAGTTTTATCTTCAAGCGATGGCGTTTTCTCTCCGTAGACGTTAAATCTACTCTGAGCACGAGCACGCTGCCGTTGTAAAGTCATATGCTCTTCAAATTCTAATTCATCAATACCCAGATTTCGTTCTCGTAAAAAGTCTGCGGTAAGATCCTTCGGGAACCCATAAGTATCATAAAGCTTAAATACGGTTTCACCTGAAACAATATTTCCTGCTGGTTTCTCTTCGATTGCAGTCTCTAAAATTTTCATGCCTTGAGAAAGTGTTTCTGCGAAGCGTTTTTCCTCTTGAAGGAGAACTCGTTCCACATGTTCTCGTTGAGAACTCAACTCAGGGTAAGCACTACCCATTTCACGCTCAAGAGGTTCTACAAGTCTATAAAAAAAAGGCTTCTCCATACCCAGCATGTATCCATGCCTGATTGCTCGACGAATAATTCGACGCAAAACATAACTTCGCTTTTCATTTCCAGGCAATACACCATCAGTTATAAGGAATGAGCAAGCTCTTATATGATCAGCAATAACGCAAAGGGACTTGTCAGTCGAATCTTCCGTATTTGTTACTTTCATTGCGGCCTGAATAAGCCCAGAAAACAGATCCGTTTCATAATTGGAATGGACTCCCTGCATAACTGCAGCAACCCGTTCTAAACCCATCCCAGTGTCCACCGATGGTTTGGGCAACGGTGTCAAATCCCCTGATTCGTTTCGCTCAAACTGCATAAAGACCAGATTCCAGATCTCCACATACCGGTCTCCTTCTTCGTCTGGGGAACCTGGTGGGCCTCCATGTACATCTGACCCATGGTCATAGAAAATTTCACTACAAGGACCACACGGTCCTGTTTCCCCCATTGCCCAAAAATTATCCTTCTCTCCTAATCGTGCAAATCGCTTCGGGTCTATACCTATATCCTTCAACCAGATGTCAGCTGCTTCATCATCTTTTTCATAAACCGTACACCATAACCGTTCAGGTGGCAGGCCTAACACTTCAGTAACAAATTCCCAAGCATAATGAATTGCATCGCGTTTGAAGTAGTCCCCAAAACTGAAATTTCCTAGCATTTCAAAAAATGTGTGGTGACGTGCTGTATAGCCTACATTTTCTAAATCGTTGTGTTTCCCACCTGCACGCACACATCGTTGGGAAGTTACTGCTCTAAGGTTTTGTCTGGTTTCTAGACCAAGGAAAACATCCTTAAACTGAACCATTCCAGCATTTGTAAACAACAGAGATGGATCATTCGCTGGTACTAAAGGAGAGCTTGGAACAATCTCGTGGCCCCGGCTTTCAAAAAAATCCAAAAATTCTTGGCGAAGCTCGCTAGTAGTCCGATTCATGTGTCCTTCTCTTTCCACAACCGATTTAGCAGCTAATCGGGATTTCCTTCAAAATCCAGTGCTGCATCTATTTGGTGTTTTTTAAAACCCCTGTACTGAAGAAACCGTATCTGTCGAGCACGTTCAGAAAATTCTCTTGGATTTGCTGATCCAAAACGTTTATGTCTAACTTCTGATGCTAATTTTCCCCAGTCTTGGCAAGCGTCTGTTAACCCTGCCCGTATGTTCATCTCCGTAACACCACGCTGAACAAGATCTGCCTGGATACGCAATGGACCTTGCCCTTTATTTATACGCGTTCGCACAAAACTCTCTACAAACCTCATTTCCTCTAGAAGTCCCTCCATCTCAAGCTTATCAAGTACTTCGTCAATTGTGTCATGACGGTAGGCTCGAGCCGAAAGCTTTCTTTTTAACTCTAACCGGGTGTGCTCCCTACGCGCTAGCAGATCAAGCGCCTGCTTACGGCAGGCCTTACCTGTATTAACTGAAGACTCCTGGGTCTGCTCAGACTTGTTCGAGAGCGGCATCCTCCTCCGCCTCTTTTTTAGGAGCTTGTTCAGTCACACTGGATAAAAGCTTTTCACGTAGCCGGCTTTCAATTTTGGCAGCTGTCTCTGGATTATCTATCAGCCAGTCGCGAACATTCTCTTTACCCTGGCCTATGCGATCCCCATCATAGCTGTACCAAGAACCAGATTTTTCAACAATTCCCTCGTTTACGCCCAAATCAATTAATTCGCCTTCCCGAGAAATACCATGGCCATATAGAATCTCAAACTCTGCTAGTTTAAAAGGGGGTGCCATCTTGTTTTTCACAACTTTTACCCTAGTTTGATTCCCCAGAACTTCATCAGCTTTCTTTATAGCTCCTATTCGACGTATATCTAATCGCACCGAAGAATAAAACTTAAGTGCATTACCTCCTGTAGTAGTTTCGGGACTACCAAACATAACACCAATCTTCATGCGTATTTGATTGATAAAGATAACCATACAATTGGAGCGCTGTATATTAGCAGTAAGTTTTCTTAGCGCTTGTGACATTAATCGTGCCTGTAAACCAACATGGGAATCTCCCATCTCTCCCTCTATCTCTGCTTTTGGTGTGAGTGCAGCCACAGAGTCAACAACGATAAGATCTATCGCCCCAGATCTGACGAGCATATCGGTAATCTCTAGAGCCTGCTCACCCGTATCTGGCTGAGAAATTAAAAGTTCCTCAACATTAACCCCAACCTTTTCTGCATAAATTGGATCCAACGCATGCTCCGCATCTACAAAGGCTGCTGTTCCTCCTTGTTTCTGCGCTTCCGCAATAACTTGAAGAGTGAGCGTAGTTTTACCCGACGACTCTGGGCCATAGATCTCAACTACGCGTCCCTGTGGAAGCCCCCCGATACCTAATGCTACGTCTAAACCGAGAGAGCCCGTTGGAATAACATCAAACTCTCGGGACGCTATGGCATCACCTAATCTCATAACAGAGCCTTGACCAAACTGTTTCTCTATTTGCCCCAGGGCTGCTGCTAATGCCTTTTGACGATTATCGTCCATATATTTGTTCCGTTTTAAATGGATTGAACGAGGTATTAAACTTACTTGATTATTTCATAGTTTTAGCATGTTATCAGTTGTCAATTTTTTTCTGTAGGAAACGGGCTAAAAGTAAGCATTTTTCTCTGAAATATCTCAAATTATTAGCTCGGACTGCTTTAATTAGACTCCACAATAATCAAAAATAATTGCCTTAGAGCTCGTTCAACACACTGTCGTCGTACAGATTCTCTATCGCCATCAAATCTGCAGCAGTCTGTCTGAATGTTTTCAGGACTCCCGTAAGCGAACCAAACGGTTCCAACTGGCTTCTCAACAGTTCCGCCTCCTGGCCCGGCAACTCCGCTAACTGCAACAGAAAACTCCGACCCAGCAATTTGCTGAATCTTTTTTGCCATCGCAACTACAACCGGTCTACTTACTGCACCATGCTGGCTTAACATCCCCTCAGTGACACCTAATGCTTCTTTTTTCGCATCATTGGCATAAACTACATAACATAATTCAAACCACTCTGAACTTCCTGGCACATCAGTTAACGTTTTGCTAATCCATCCACCAGTACAAGATTCTGCGCATGCTATTCGTGCACCACGAGTCTTCAATAGCTCACCGAGTGAATTAGCTAGGCTTGCCAATTTTTTATCCGTAACCTTCACGATGACCTCAAAACATGCTTATAAAGCTCAATATAATGACTACTCATTTGTTTTATAGAAAAACTCTGCAAGGCATGACTTCGTGCAGCATCTTTAAAAGTGTGTCGTAATCCCTCTTCAGAGATCATCCTTCTTAATGCATCTAATAAGCTATGACGGTCATCAGATTTAAATAGTAGTCCGTGAATCTCATGTTTTAAAAGGTCAGGAAGACCTCCGGCATTAGATGAAATCACAGGAACCCCAGCACTCATTGCTTCCATTACTGCAACCCCTAAGCCTTCCTTTTTTGCTGGGTGTACCAACAAATCTAACTCTGGCAATAAATCTATCAAATCTGTTCGAAATCCAAGGAATCTCACATAAGACTGTAGACCGCAAGAAAGTAACTCTTGTTTTAGTTTATTTTCCAGTTGTCCATTTCCAAAACACAATACACGAACTTGTGGAAACTGCTCTAAAAGCTCTGGAAGACAGTCAAAAAGGAGCCTATGACCTTTACGTGGAATCAACTGAGCAACAACACCAATCATAAAATTTGATGATTGAAACCCAGCTTCTGTGGCTAATCTATTACGGGTTACCTTAGGGGAATATCTTTCTGTGTTAACTGCACTAGGAATGTTATAAACAAGGGATTTATTTAATCCAACGTGGACTAATAGCTCCTGCTCAATAGCAGAAGAAATTGCTACAACCGCCTGATAAAGGGAATACTTAAACCTTGCCAAAAGTGCTAGCTCCCTTGAATCAACCCTCCGTGTGAGCACAGCTGGCACAGCCATTGAACGAGCAGCCCATCCACCCATTATGTCTGCGCCACGACGTGAGTGCACATGAACGACATTGGGATTATAAAAACCAATTAATCTTTTCAGCCGAAACGGCAGCCTTATGTCCAAATCCCCTGTAATCGGTATTTCAATAACTTTTTTTGCGCACGTTACCCTTGAAATTGCGCTATCCACGGGGCAAACAAGAATATTTTCTATCCCGGAATCTGCTAATTCTTTAATAAGATATTGAACCTGCGTGGCACCACCATATAGATGCTGTCCAAATTCAAAATGCATAATCCTCATGTCAACGATGTTACTCACCCTACAGAAAATGACCAGTTTGGCCACCGATTAAAGAGGAAATAAGAATTTTTTTATCTAAGCTCTAAGGGCTAGTTGATTTAGAATTACTCCATAGGAAAAAACTACAATATCTGAACAACCTTTTTTAAGAATAACTTTTGAATAAAAAACACACTCCTATGATGAAGCAATATTTGGGACTAAAAGCCCAGCATCCTGATGTGCTTCTTTTTTACAGAATGGGCGATTTTTACGAATTATTCTATGAGGATGCCAAACGTGGCGCAGAACTGATGGGTATTGCTCTAACAAGCCGCGGCCGGTCAAACGGGGAACCTATTCCGATGGCAGGAGTACCAGCTCATTCAGTTGATAACTACCTTTCTCGTCTGGTGCGTTTAGGTGAATCCGTTGCAATATGTGAGCAAGTTGGTGATCCAGCAACCACTAAGGGTCCCGTAGATCGCAAAGTAGTGAGAGTCATTACACCTGGCACCTTGACTGATGAAGCCTTACTTGATGGTCGGGAAGTTCAACATTTGGCATCAATAAATCTGTCAAATAAAAAATCTGCGGGTCTTGCCTGGTTAGACCTTTCGAGCGGCAGATTTTCACTAGAAGAAATTAAAAACACGCACAATCTACAGGGGGAATTAGAAAGGCTTCATCCTGCAGAAATCCTAATTGACGAAGATGCTTTAATCCCTGAATGGCTAGAGAATATGAATGGGCTAAGAGGTCGTCCACCTTGGCATTTTGATTCTCAGTCAGCACAACTTGCTCTATGCAAACAGTTTGGTACCCAAGATTTATCAGGCTTTGATGCACAGGATGCTAAATTGGCCATAGGAGCTGCTGGATGTCTCTTACAATATGTAAAAGATACTCAACGTTCAGCTGTACCTCACTTGCGCGGACTAACTCGTGAACGCAGTGAGAACTCCATAATCATGGATGCTGAAACACGGAGAAACTTAGAAATTGAAAATTGCACAACAGGTAATAACGAGTACTCACTCGCTGGACTCATGGATAGATGTGCAACCGCTATGGGAAGTCGGCTGCTAAGAAGATGGATTAACAGACCAATTCGAGATCACCAAATCCTTAGACAGCGACAACAAGCAATTGAAACACTCACTGAAGCTGATGACGCAAATAAAATACTTCTGCTTCTTAGCGACATTGGTGATATGGAAAGAATCCTAACTCGAATAGCATTACGTTCAGCACGGCCAAGAGACTTGGCACAACTTCGACAGGCCTTAGAAGCTTTACCTGCCCTAACAAAGAAAGTTGATTCCATGAAGTCACCTTTGCTAACAAACCTTGCTAGCAGTTGTGCTTCGCATAGCAAAGAATTCCATTTGCTGAAATCAGCAATCGTAGAAGAGCCACCTGCTCTTATTAAAGATGGAGGAGTAATAGCATCTGGTTTTGATGCTGAACTAGACGAGCTTCGTAATATCAATGCTGACGCAAATAAATATTTAGATGATTTAGAACTTAGAGAACGAAAACGCACCGGAATTAACAATCTTAAGGTTGGATATAATAGAGTCCATGGTTACTTCATAGAGATAAGCAAATCACAAGCTAGTGTAGTACCTAATGAATATATTCGCAGACAAACACTGAAGGCTGCAGAACGTTTCATCACCCCCACACTCAAAGAGTTTGAAGATAAAATTTTGAGCGCAAAGGAACGAGCTCTAACCCGTGAACGAATGCTCTATGAGAACATCCTAGAGAAATTAAATGAAACATTGTCTGATCTTGAAAACACAGCAACCAACGTATCAGAACTTGATGCACTATCTAACCTAAGTAAACGTGGAAATGAATTAAACCTAACCAAACCTGAACTTACTAATGAACCTGGTATTAGCTACACCGAAGGTAGGCACATAGCCGTTGAACTGGCAAGTACTGCACCTTTCATACCAAATGATCTCAACCTGAATAATGATCGTAGAATGCTAATCATCACCGGTCCAAATATGGGGGGCAAATCAACTTACATGCGCCAAACTGCCTTGATTGCAATTCTTGCTCATATCGGTAGTTATGTTCCTGCAACTAATGCTCGAATCGGTCCCCTTGATAGAATTTTTACACGCGTTGGCGCAGCTGACGACCTAGCCGGGGGACGGTCAACATTCATGGTGGAAATGACAGAAACAGCAAACATACTTAATAACTCAACTGCCTCAAGTCTTGTACTTATGGACGAAGTAGGGCGAGGTACTAGCACCTTTGACGGATTGTCACTAGCTTGGGCTGCAGCTCATCACATTGCAAAAAAATCTCAGGCTTTTACTTTATTCGCAACACACTACTTTGAACTAACGAATTTACCTGAAAATCTTCCAGCATGCGTCAACATACACCTAGATGCCGTTGAACATGGAGATGATCTTGTTTTCTTGCATAGCGTAAAAGATGGGCCAGCAAATCAAAGCTATGGACTTCAAGTAGCTCGTCTAGCTGGCGTACCTCATAATGTGATTGAGTTAGCTAGAGACTATTTGACCAGCCTTGAGCAACGAGAGCACAACAAGAAAACAAAAAAAACTCAAGCCGAATTTATTTTTGAATCAGCACCTATGAAAAAAGATGAAGTTATAGAAAAACTGTTGTCAATCCAACCTAATGATGTGACGCCGAGAGAAGCCCTTAAACTTATCTACGAATTAACGGACCTGCTACACAAAGCAAAAGAAAAAACACGCTAAATTCTTCTTAGAACTATTCCTCTCCTAGGCTTTCAAGATACAGCTCATAGAGTCCATCGCTTTTGTTCAGAAATGTCCCCCACGGACGAGGATCTGTTGCATCCCAATATAAAGTGTCGCCAGGAAGACGTTCATTGAGAATACCCCTTTCATCCATATAAACTTTAGCAGAAGGTCCATTTGTATCGGTACAAGAGTTATAAAGTGGTCTTAATTCAGGGCGAGTTTCAGCATCTAACTCATATCTAAGACCTGAATACACAGGCTGAAAAAAAACTTCTGAATCATAAAAGACAATCTCACCCTCTATAGCATCCCCCTCCCTCCAATACCTTTCTACCGTCTCAAGATTGTCAGTGAACTCTGTCAAACCTCCCTTCCAACCGCGAATCTGGTTTGTGTATACCACCAGGGTTTCATCATCCCAAAAACCAATCGACTCTCCGTGCCATTTGGGATATCTAAAATCTGGTTGGGTATGTCCACTTCCATCTGTGTAAATCCAGCGTATATAGTTTCTATTATTGCCAGCACCCAACATCCAAACTCTGTCCGGAGTAACGATAAACTCCTCGGTATCTGTCACAGCAGTAACAAAACCACCAGGAAAACAAAATGCATTAGCGCCCCAGATTCTCCCCTGTGTATAGGCTTTCATATCCTGAACAAAATATTCTTGATATTGAGGACGCAAGAGTGCTGCTACAGAGCTGGCTGGATTAGGACCTCCAAGTATTCTATCGCCACCGCCAGTCCAACGACCTCGCCAATCAGGCATTGTTTCATAAGTATGATTTGTTCCACCTTCTGCCTCTTCAAGCCATGCTGAATAATGCTCTAAAGCACTCAAAAATTGATACGGGCTTGAAAGTTCTAAGATGCCTATGCGTCCTGTTCCTTCAGATCCATAGCTCCTAGCCCTGCCAATTTGACCGCTACCAACTCCACTACTATCAAGATCCAAAGCCATTCCTCGAAGTTCGTCAACTGTATTATTGAGATAATAATCTGGGTCAACCCATCTCTCGTGATCTTCGCGAAAATTTTCTGTGGTAAAGATAGTCTGGGCTGATATTGCAGTCGCTAAAAACTGTCCTGTCAAGAAAACCATTCTCAAGCTTTTTGCGTTCATTTTGCCCCTCAAAGTCTGCAGATAAAATCAGCTGGAAAGCTGATTACACGACTTAGCTCAATCGTAGAGCTGTCCATCAGCAGCAACAATTGTCGTATAGTTTCCTCCAGGACGACCATCTTTCAGTTTCCACATGTTCACTGTTACCTTATCTCCTGGCTCAAAAGTTTTATAGCCAATTCCACGCTTAATCATATTCGGAATATTCGACATCTCAATCCAATAATTAACCACTCCACCATTTTCCTGTTCTACATCAACAAAGAGAAATACATGTGGATTTCTAAAGGTGAATTTAGTGACAGTACCAGTGATAGTAACCTCACCACTATGATCAAACATCGAATGTGAATGGTGCGCTGTCGATAAGCCACTTGCCAAAAGACATGCCAGACTCAATAGCAAATTTTTATACGAAAGACTTTTCATTTTTGCCCCCCTATTCACAACCATTGTGCGTTACAAAACTAAGAGTAGTTATTGAAGCTTTAGAAGACAATATAACGCACAAAACTTCCTAAACTCTTAAATCTGTTGTTTCCGTAAGTGCTTTAAGGCATCACGATTAGTCCATGATGTTACTTTTAGTATAGCTTTCTCCAGAGACTCCCAACAATAAGAGACGTGCTCATTAGAATTCAGTGTTACCTCAACAATAGTTGGAATCTTCAAATACCAAAGATGTTCTGTATTATGTTTTACGCCCTCCGCATAACGGTACTGCCACTCTGGCAGTATTCGAAATGTTTTCTTTATCTTGGCGTCCTGAAGCCCATTTAAATCAAGTCCAGTTTCTTCATAAACTTCTCTAGACGCTGCCTCCTCTGGCGTCTCACTCCATTGCATGGTTCCGGTAACAGACTGCCAAAAACCATTTGGCTTAACGCGCTCAAGAAGCAAACAGTCATATTTACAAGTGTATATAACAACCAGAACCGACTCAGGCCGACTGTACTGGATCATATCTGACATCAGCGAGATGGCCGTAACCTAATTCCCAGTTCTTTGATCTGATCAGCGCTTGCTGCGCTTGGTGCTCCGCTAAGCAAGTCACTCGCAGTCTGTGTTTTTGGAAAGGCAATTACATCGCGAATACTGTCTGCGCCAGCCATTAGCATGACTAAACGATCGAGTCCAAATGCAATTCCACCATGGGGCGGACATCCATAATCCATTGCCGTTAATAAAAACCCAAACTTTGTTTCAGCTTCATCTGGCTCTATCCCAAGCAACTCAAAAACTGCAGACTGCATCTCTGGATCATGAATTCGTATAGAACCTCCGCCAATCTCCGTTCCATTTAGCACCATATCATAAGCTCTAGAAAGTGCATTCCGAGGGTTTGCTTTTAACTCATTTGAATCATTTGTTCTAGGTGAGGTGAAGGGATGGTGCGAAGGAGTCAGTACACCATCTCCATTTTCTTCAAACATTGGAAAATCAACTACCCAAAGCGCTTGCCATTCATCTTCAAGTAAATTTCTATCCCTACCAAGCTGGTCCCGCAACGCACCCAAACTCTCATTTACAATTCGTGATTTATCTGCCCCAAAAAATACCAGATCCCCAGACTCTGCTTTTACCCGATCAAGAACATTTTGAACCGCCTCGAGAGGTAAAAACTTCAAAATTGGTGACTGAAGACCATCTGCGCCCGCAGCCCTGTCATTCACTTTTATATAAGCTAATCCTTTTGCGCCATAGCACCCAACTAACTCAGTATAACTATCGATCTCCTTTCTACTAAGTGCTCCCCCACTCGGCACCCTCAGTGCTGCAATTCTACTATCCGGGTCTGTCGCAGGCCCTGCAAAAACTTTGAACTCCACACCGTCAAAAAGATCATTAACCTCAGTTAGAACTAGCGGATTTCGAAGATCTGGCGCATCACTACCATAAAGCTCCATTGCTTTTGCGTAAGATAACCGAGGTAATGGATTAGGCAAATCTATTGCAAGGACTGATTTGAAGGTCTGACGAATCAATTCTTCCATAAGACCCATAATGGCATCTTCATCCATGAAAGCCGTTTCAATATCAACCTGAGTGAACTCAGGCTGACGATCTGCCCTAAGATCTTCGTCACGAAAACACTTCACCACCTGATAGTAACGATCAAATCCCGACATCATGAGCAATTGTTTCATGAGCTGTGGCGACTGAGGCAAAGCAAAGAATTGTCCCGGGTAAGTTCGACTTGGAACAAGATAATCCCTAGCTCCTTCCGGAGTAGTTTTTGCGAGCAGAGGTGTTTCTATTTCCATAAACCCACTTGCATCTAAAAAACTCCTAATGGTTTTAGTTACATCGTGCCGTAGACGCAAGTTCCGCTGCATTTCCTCTCGACGAAGATCCAAATACCTATAACGAAGTCGTGTCTCTTCACTTGGGTTTTCATCGTGATGAAAAGGAGGAGTTTTCGATTTATTAAGAACGATGAGTTCTTTTGCAAGTAGCTCAACTTCACCTGTAGATAATTCGGGATTTAAGGTTCCATCTGGGCGCGCCCTCAATATTCCGTTTACCGCCAAAACATACTCACCACGCAGCCGTTCTGCCTGAATAAACATATCGGAATTATCAGGATCAAAAACTACCTGGAGCATGCCTTCGCGATCTCGTAAATCTACGAAAATAACACCACCATGATCTCTCCTACGGTGAACCCAGCCTACAACGGCCAACTTTTCACCAATCAAAGAGCTATCTACCTGACCACAGTAATGACTACGCATGGAGCCAACCTTTTGAAATGCAAGGTATCTTTGTAAGGTTGCCGGATGTTACGGAGAACTTTCAGTAACTGCAACCTCAACAGATGGATGAATCGGATGCCATTCAGGTACTACTACACCAAGAGATATAATCATCTTTAATGCATTCTCTACTGACATATCTAACTCAACTACATCTTTTTCAGGAACAAACAACATAAACCCTGATGTTGGATTAGGTGTTGTTGGCAAAAAAACTGTCACAATTTGTTCGCCAGTTTTTGTATTAACTTCGGGAGGATTCTCAGAAGTTTGAAAACATAGGCTGTAGAGTCCTACTCGAGGATACTCTATTAGCAATACCTTCTTGAAAGAAGAATTGGAATCGCTAAAAACCACCTCAGAAAAATGTTTTACAGCGCCATACACTGAGCGCACGAGTGGTATGCGACCAAGCAGCTTTTCATAATGACCAACAAGACGCCGCCCTAGAAAATTTGCAGCTAAAATTCCTGTAATAATTAACACTATAAGGGCGAGTATTGCCCCTAAACCTGGAACACTAAATCCTAGTATTGCCTCAGGCCGATAAGACGGCGGAATTAGAAATAGTAATCGATCCATTAAATCTAAAATCAAAGAAAAAACTAAGATAGTTGCACCGATAGGCAACCACACCAAGAGCCCGGCAACAATGTAACGTCTTATTTTTAGCATTTTTCCCTGATTAATGGATTACGCAGCAGCTGAACCTGAACTTGAATCTGATTTTGAATCTGACTTAGTTTTCTTTGAAGGTTTATCTTCAGAAGATTTCTTACTACCTTTTTCTTCTTTACCTCCCTTGGCAACCTTTGCATCATCAGATTTACCAGCAAGATTACGTTTAGTTTCTTTTTCAGATTTAAAATCGGTTTCATACCAACCATCTCCTTTCAATCTAAAGGATGGCGCTGAAATTAATCGACGAAGGGCAAGCGTCTGGCAATTTGGGCAATCACGAAGCGGCTGATCACTAATTTTTTGCAGGGCTTCTAGCTCATGAGCACAAGATTCGCATCGATATTCGTATATTGGCATTGGTGGGTTCTTATATACAGGAAATACTAATCTTGGCTGGAGAAGTATCACATTTCAAATTTAAACTTAGACTAATGAACACAATTTTACTTTTAAGCCGCTTGAGCAGCTTCTCCTTTTACAAATTTTAGCCCCTGCGATCCCACTTTTACGCAAATTATATCTCCTGAGCAAAAATCGCCATTAAGTATTCGCTGAGCTAATGGATTTTCTAACTGCTGCTGTATAGCTCTTTTTAGAGGTCGAGCTCCATATACAGGGTCATATCCGGCCAATGCCAATCTATCAATAACTGATTCCTCTAGATTTAACTTAATATCTCGCTCACCAAGCCTCTGTCGCAAATGATCTAGCTGGATATTCACAATAAGTCGCAAATGAACCTTACTTAGAGAACGAAAAACTACGAGATCATCAATACGGTTTATGAATTCAGGCCTAAATGATTGGCTAACAACCTCCATAACAGCATTCTTCATTTCTGCATATTTGCCATCACCGGTAAGTTCCTGAATACGTTCACTACCTAAATTAGAAGTCATCACTACAACAGTATTACGAAAATCAACAGTGTTGCCATGACCATCTGTAAGCCTACCATCATCAAGTACCTGTAAAAGTACGTTAAACACATCTGGGTGAGCCTTTTCAATTTCGTCTAGCAATATCACTGAATATGGCCGACGTCTAACAGCTTCCGTAAGATAACCGCCCTCTTCATAGCCAACATATCCAGGTGGAGCGCCAATAAGTCTCGAGACTGAGTGTTTCTCCATAAACTCAGACATATCGATTCGAGTTAATGCTTCTTCGGTATCGAATAGAAAAGAAGCTAACGCTTTGCTTAGTTCGGTTTTGCCCACGCCAGTTGGCCCAAGAAAAAGGAATGACCCATTAGGTCTGCTTGGATCCGATAACCCAGCACGTGAACGTCTAATTGCATTAGAAATTGCCTCTAGCGCCTCCTCTTGGCCTACAACACGTTTTTCTAAAAAGCTCTCCATTTGAAGAAGCTTCTCCTGCTCCCCTTCCAACATTTTCATAACTGGAATTCCAGTCCATTTTGATACTACTTCAGCAACCTCTTCTTCAGTCACTCTGTGACGGACAAGCTGATAGGCTTCGCGTTCATCTGCAATTGCCTCATCTAATTGCTTCTCAAGCTCCGGTAATCGACCATATTGCAATTCTGACATACGTGCCAAATCATTAGCTCGATGAGCCTTTTCAAGCTCCATCCTAATTCTTTCAAGTTCTTCCTTTATCTGCGTAGCTCCCTGCATAGCAGCTTTCTCAGAAGTCCAAATATCATCGAGATCAGCATAGTCTCCTTCAAGTCTTTTGATCTCTGACTCAAGATCATCTAGACGTTTTTTTGAAGCATTGTCTGATTCTTTTTTTAAGGCTTCGCGTTCAATTTTGAGTTGAATTAACCGACGTTCAAGTCTATCCATTTCTTCTGGTTTGGAATCAATCTCCATACGTATTCGTGATGCTGCTTCATCCACAAGATCAATAGCTTTATCTGGCAGTTGCCGATCAGATATGTAACGATGAGATAAAGTGGCGGAAGCAACTAAAGCTGGATCAGTAATTTCAACACCATGATGTACTTCGTACCGCTCCTTTAAGCCCCGAAGTATAGCTACTGTATCTTCAACACTGGGTTCGCCTACGAAAACTTTCTGAAACCGCCTCTCTAATGCTGCATCCTTTTCAATATTTTTTCGATATTCATCTAATGTTGTCGCTCCAACACAGTGAAGTTCACCACGAGCTAAAGCCGGTTTTAACATATTACCCGCATCCATTGAGCCCTCTGCCTTGCCAGCACCGACCATGGTATGTAATTCATCGACAAACAAAATTATCTGGCCCTCTTGCTTTGCCAAATCATTCAGTACAGCTTTAAGGCGTTCTTCAAACTCTCCGCGAAACTTAGCGCCAGCAATCAGAGACCCTAAATCTAACGCCAGTATTCTTTTGGACTTCATTCCCTCTGGAACTTCCCCATTCACAATACGCTGTGCGAGTCCTTCAATGATCGCCGTCTTACCAACACCAGGTTCTCCGATAAGTACTGGATTATTTTTGGTACGCCGTTGAAGCACCTGAATGGTTCTGCGAATTTCATCATCTCGACCGATTACTGGATCAAGTTTGCCTTGTTCAGCATGTTCGGTTAAATCAATTGAATATTTTTCCAATGCTTGTCGATTGTCCTCGGCATTTTGTGTATCAACTTGTGCGCCACCTCTTGCCTCTTCTATAGCTTTTTCCAAAGACTTAAACTCTACGCCTGCTTTTTTAAGTACACGACCAAAATCTCCACGATCGTTACAACCTGCCAATACAAATATCTCGCTTGATATGTACTTATCCCCTCGATCTTGCGAAAGTTTGTCAGCTATATTCAAAAGTTTTGTGAGTTTGTTTGATATATGAACCTCTCCCTCTGCATCGCCTTCTACATTGGGAATTCGATCTACTGCATCTCCTAGACCAGAACGCAATTGATTAGTATTTGCTCCTGCCTTTACTAGAAGGTTCTGAACAAGATTGCCCTCTTGGTCAAGGAGTATCGTCATAAGGTGGAATGACTCTATAAACTGGTGATTAAGCCCTAATGCGTAGGACTGAGCATCAGCCAAAGCCATCTGAAATTTACTTGTAAGTTTATCTATACGCATTTATACCCGCCTCAATCGAGCATATATTTAATAGATGGGGCTGTAGGTTCAGAATATCAAGCAAATACTTAAATTGAATCTAACCAAATGACAGTGGCCATTCTCCCGCAAGGACTAGACCGACGGTGTGAAAAAAATCGATCGGAATCTGTGTAGGTGCAAAAATTACCTCCATATATTGCATCTAAACCAGCAATTCGAAGACTTCGTCTAGCAAGACCATAAAGATCAGCCTGCCAACGCCCAAATCTATTTAACTGGAAACACGCTGCTGCGCCAGAATCTGATTTTAAAAATACATCTCGAACCTCTTCACCCACCTCATAAGCTGACTGACCTATACCAGGGCCCAACCAGGCAATTAATGTTTCCGGTTCAACCTCCATATGCATAATTACCTTACTCAAAATCCCTGAGGCAAGTCCTCTCCAACCTGCATGTGCAACTCCAACTCGTGACCCTGAGCGATCACAAAAAAGTACGGGCAAACAATCTGCTGTCATTACTACGCAGGCTTTGCCTAATTTCGTGCTCACTGCGCCATCTGCTGTAGGAACTGAATTTTCATGTTGTTGATAAAGATAACTATCTAAATTGAATACAGAAGTCCCATGCACTTGATTAAGCCAATACGGCTGGCAAGTAAGCCCCAGAACCTTGGTAAGGGCGTTGCGATTCCTTTCCACCGCATCAACATTATCTCCTACTTGAAAACTAAAATTACTGCTATGGAATTCGTTTTTACTCACACCATAGTCTCTTTCAGTACTAAAGGCTTTAACCTGTGGGGGAGCAGGCCATTCAGGAATAATCAAAATTGGGTCCTTTTTTTGTTTCTCCATCCCTATTGCCTAGTTTGAGCTGCTTCAACATCACCACGAAGAGCTTGGAGCAACTTTGACATGTCCTCAGGAATAGAACTGCTGAAGGAAAGCAACTTGCCTGATATGGGATGTTTGAAAGCCAATTGCTTAGCATGAAGCGCCTGACGCGGAAACTGTTGTAGTTTTTGCTTGAGATTTTTCTCTGGAGCTACAGGAAATAATGGACGTTTACCATACAGCGGATCTCCAACTAAGGGCGCCTTTATATGAGCAAAGTGAACTCTAATTTGATGCGTACGGCCTGTCTCTAATTGAATACGGACGTGTGTATGTGCTCTGAAACGCTCTAACAAACGATAGTTAGTAATTGCTGGTCTTGTACCTTCGATCACTGCCATTCTTAATCGGTCTTTGGGATGTCTACCAATAGGTGCATTAATCTTACCGCCTCCTGTCAACACTCGCTGACATATACCTTCATAAGTGCGCTCAACTTCATGCTTCTCTAATTGTTTAACCAATGCTTGGTGCGCTTCTAATGTTCTAGCCACTACAAGCAACCCGCTTGTCTCCTTATCAATTCTGTGAACAATACCTGCTCTAGGGACACTCGCAAGCCTTTCATCCCAATGAAGCAAAGCATTCTGCATAGTCCCAGAAGGATTCCCGGCTCCCGGATGAACCACTAGACCTGCTGGTTTATTTATTACCGCACACGCTGAATCTTCATGTACAAAATCTAATGAGATTGGCTCAGGATATACTTCAACTACAGGCTCAGGAAGTGCGTTTAAAGTAAGTTCATCTCCCTCTCTTACCTTAGTCTTCGGCTCAACTGTTCTGCCTGAAAGGGTTAAATCCCCCTGCTGAATCCAAAGCTTCAAGCGATTACGGGAAAAACCTGAAAACAAATCAGCTGCCACCTGATCCACCCTCTTCCCTGCCTGATCATTAGAGACTATGGCGCGATAGCGAATACTACCCAAAACAATATCTCAGCTATTTCCAAAGTTTTGTTTATAATCCATCCTAGAGCTGAGGGCCAGCTGAAATGGTATTGATTGCTCATAAACTATGTATATTAATAGGAAAAGTGTGCACAGAGGGAATTCAAAATTGTCACAAACCAATCCTAGATTTTTCAAGAAAATGAATCGCGTATTTTCTTGTTTGGACTCTCTGGTTATTTTAATTGCCGGTTCTCTTGTTCTGGCTGGTTGCGTTGGTGATCGACGCTTACAAATAATGCAAGATGCGGGACCAGCAGAAATTTACCAAGCTGGTACCGAAGCAGTTGCAGAAAACAACTTTACAACCGCGCTTACTTATTTTGAGGTTCTTGAAGCTCGATTTCCTTTCAGTAACTACGCCCGCCAAGCTCAACTTGATATGATCTATGCATATTTTCGCGGGAACCGGATGGAGCAAGCTATAGATGCTGCAGATGAATTCGAAGCTGAAAACCCAACCCATCCACGTGTCGATTACTGTCTTTATATGAAGGGACTAGTATATTTTGATAGGGAACCTGACTTTCTAGAACGCTTCTTCAGAGTAAATATGTCAGAACGTCCACCCTCAGATACCCTAGAGGCATTCAACACATTTCAGGAGCTATTACAACGCTTTCCAGAAAGTCCATATGTTCCAGATAGTAGAGAACGTATGATTTTTCTTAGAAATCGATTGGCCGCATATGAGAACTATGTTGCTGACTACTACATAGAGAGAGGGGCATACATAGCCGCTATAAACCGCGCAAAATTCGCCTTAGAACACTACCCTGGAGCCCCTGCAATAGAGGAATCCTTAGTCACATTATCCCGCGCATACGCAATGATAGGAATGCCTGACCTTGCATCTGACGCCCAGCGCGTACTAGAGGTTAATTTTGGTATCGAAACACCACCTCAACCTGCAAGCCAAGTTGAAATTCTGGAGCTTGAGATAGAAGAATAGCCAGAATCATAAGATTACACAGAATGCACAGCTCTCCATCTCACATTTCAATACTGTCTATCAGTAACCTGAAGTTATGGGATATCGCCAATCTCTTCCAAATGCGCGACGACTAACCCTAACACCTGGGGGTGCTTGTCTTCGCTTGTATTCACTTCTTTTAACCATTTCTAGTATTTGAAAAACAGTTTCACGTTCATAGCCTAGTTCAGCAATCTGATCCACAGAGAGGTCGCGTTCAATAAATGCATCGAGTATAGGGTCCAGAACATGATACGGAGGCAAAGAATCAGTATCTTTTTGATCAAACCTCAGTTCTGCGGTAGGTTCTCTAGTAAGAACTCTTTCTGGAATGACATCAGATAAGTTATTTCTATAGTAAGCAAGCTCGTAAACTAACGTCTTATTGCAGTCTTTTAATGGAGCAAAACCTCCAGCCATATCGCCATAAAGAGTGGCATAACCCACAGCCATCTCACTTTTGTTACCAGTCGTTAACAACATTTTTCCCAGTTTATTAGACATTGCCATTAGAAGGATGCCCCTGCAGCGGGATTGTATATTCTCCTCTGTAGCATCCTCACCTAAACCTCCAAACAAATCATGAAAAAGCTCGAGAATTTCATCATTAATTTTATCTATTGGCAGATTGTCAATATGAACTCCAAGATTATTAGCCTGAATAGTTGCATCTTGTTTACTCATCTCAGATGTATATTTTGATGGCATCATAACAGCCTGAACACAGTTAGCGCCCAAAGCATCCACTGCTACACATAGGGTAAGAGCTGAATCTATGCCGCCTGAAAGCCCAAGGATCACACCCTCAAAACCATTCTTTTTAACGTAATCTCGAGTTCCCACAACAAGAGCCTTATAAACGCTCTCAACATAGGACAGCTCTGGCGTTATTTCTGCCTTTTCAATTGTTGGACAAATACCGTCAAAACCTGGCTTCAGATTAACAAAAGAAAGATCCTCTAAAAATTCTGGTGCGCGAAATACGATGGATCCAGTGTCACTAACTGCCATGGATCCACCATCGAACACCAGTTCATCTTGTCCTCCTACCATGTTTACGTACAAGATTGGGCGTTTTATTTCTTTAGCTCGGCTAATCAAAACGTCTTCTCGTATATTTTGCTTATGCCGATGAAATGGAGACCCATTCAAAACTAAAATTATTTCAGCGCCCGCATTTACAGTATTAATACATGGCTCAGAAGACCAAACATCCTCACAAATCGTAAGACCAAACTGAATGCCTCCATACTCTACGACAGTAGGTTCAGAACCTGATTGAAAATAACGTTTCTCGTCAAAAACTGCATAGTTTGGAAGCATGATTTTTCGATGCAGAGCTACAACCCTACCATCAAAAATAAATGCACCACTGTTATAGATATACCCGGAGTCATATTCTGGGTAGCCTAAAAAAAGTGCTATACCATGACACTCATCTCGGACCTTCTCTAAAGCCATTTGCACACGCAAACGCATACCCCGATGAAATAACAAATCCTCCGGTGGATAACCGCTAAGTGTAAGCTCAGGAAATACAACTAAATCACAATGTAACTCATCGCGCGCACGATGTGCTGTTTCTAATACTTTCTGAGCGTTGGACTCGATAGAGCCAACATGTAAATTGATCTGGGCGACCCCTATTTTCACCCCAAGACCTTGGCCATTGTGCTTCCAAGATCAGCAAGTGAACGCACGGTATGAACACCTGCTTGCTCTAAAGCCTTGAATTTCTCAGGTGCTGTACCCTTACCACCAGAAATTATGGCCCCTGCATGACCCATGCGTTTCCCCGGAGGAGCTGTAACTCCGGCTATATATGCTACAACTGGTTTTGATACATCACTTTTAATGAATTCAGCAGCCTTTTCCTCATCAGAGCCACCAATTTCTCCAACAAGAATTATCCCATCAGTCTGAGGATCAGACTCGAACAATTCTAAACAGTCAATAAAATCCATTCCTCTAATTGGGTCACCACCTATTCCAATACATGTGGACTGACCTAGGCCAACATTCGTCGTCTGAAAAACAGACTCGTAGGTTAATGTTCCAGAACGAGAAATGATGCCTATTCGACCTGGCTTATGAATAGACCCAGGCATAATCCCAATTTTACAAGCACCTGGCGTAATAATCCCCGGGCAGTTTGGCCCGATCAGACGGCAACCTTCAATAGCAAGCCTAGCCTTGACCTCCACCATATCAAACACCGGAACTCCATCCGTAATACATATTACAAGCTCAATACCTGCAGTAGCAGCCTCCAATATTGCATTAGCGGCAAATGGCGCAGGTACAACGCAAAAAGAAACTGTGGCCTGAGTAACCTCTACAGCTTCACGAACTGTCCCAAAAACGGGCAACCCAAGATGCTCCTGCCCCTCCCGTCCCGGCGTCACACCAGCAACAAATTGGGTGCCATAATCCATGCACTCCTGTGTATGGAAAGATCCCTGCTTGCCAGTCAATCCTTGGCAAATAACTTTCGTATCAGCATCAACCAGAACGCTCATTTAGGAGTGGCTCCCATTTACAATCTGAACGGCTTTTTTAGCTGCCTCAGTTAAGTCCTTTGCTGTTTCTATGCCTAGCCCACTATTCAAAATTAATTTACGACCTTCTTTAACGTTGGTACCTTCCAATCGAACAACTACTGGAAGGGACACACCCACCTGATTAACTGCCGCAATGATGCCTTCTGCTATTAGGTCGCACCGTACGATGCCACCAAAAATATTTACAAGTATTGCCTCTACATTTTTATTGTCCAGTATGATCTTAAAGGCTGATGTCACTGCTTCAACAGTAGCTCCCCCACCCACATCGAGAAAATTTGCAGGCTGACCACCATGTAATTTAATAAGATCCATAGTAGCCATGGCAAGTCCAGCGCCATTAACCAGACACGCAATATTTCCATCTAAAGAAACATAGCTCAGACCATGTCTGCGAGCCTCTGTCTCACTCGGATTTTCTTGTGCTTCATCTCTCCATTTTTCAAGACGGCCCTGTCTGAATAGGGCGTTATCCTCGATGCTTATTTTTCCGTCTAATGCAAGCACCCGGCCTTCTGAATTAATAATCAGTGGATTGATTTCTATAAGACTCGCATCACACTGATGCATGAGAGAAAAAAGTTTTGTGACAATATCGGCTAATTCATCAATCTGGCTATTTTTGAGGTTCAAATCACGTCCGATCTTTTTTGCTTGTTGTAAAGTTATTCCCGCCAATGGATCAACTGCCTCTGTAAGTATTTGTTCTGGGCTGGTGTTAGCAACCTCTTCGATATCAATACCGCCTGCAGCAGATGCCACAATAACTACTGCTTCCTCAGACCGGTCAACTAATAAACTTAGGTAGAGTTCTTTCTCTATTATGGACCCTTCTTCAACAAAAACTTTGTCGACAGGCAAACCGGCAACAGCACTCTGCTGGGTAACAAGTTGACTACCTAAGAGTGCCTCTGCGTTGCAAGCAACCTCTTTAAGAGATTTGCTCAGCTTAATCCCTCCTGCCTTTCCTCGCCCACCAGCATGCACTTGGGCCTTAACGACCCATAAATCGCCACCTATTTTCTTTGCCGCATCTCTAGCGCCCTCGGCCGTGGAAACCACATAGCCCTTAGGTACTGAAATGCCAAACTCAGCGAAAAGCGCCTTTGATTGATACTCGTGAAGATCCAATATGAATCTCAAAAATTGCGGGAATAGTATTGTCCATGAAAGAGAAAGTTAGGGAAAGAGAAATAGCCCAAACTAAAACCATTAATATGGAAAACTTTTCACCTTACAGCGAGAATAGGGCAGATAATTGCTTGGGGCATAAGTGCTAAACATTTTCAATATTTACCCATCAATTACCCTTTTTTGTGCGGGTATGGCGGGGTTAACCATAGGTAGCTTCCTAAATGTTGTAACCTATCGTATGCCAATCATGCTCGAGCACTCATGGTTAAAACAACAAACCACAACTAACCATGATCCCTTATATACACAATCTTGCGCAAAAAAAGAAAAAATTAACCTTCTATGGCCCCGCTCATTCTGCACCAGTTGCAAAAAACAAATAAGATTACAAGATAATATTCCTATACTTAGCTACATAGCACTCCGAGGAAAATGTGCTTGGTGTAGCACAAAAATCTCTCTTCGATATCCTGTTATAGAAGCGATTACAGCAATTCTTTCAATGGTGACCGTGTGGAAGCTTGGGCCAACGTGGACAAGTATTGCAGTGCTTCCTCTATTGTGGTCCCTAATTGCCTTATCAGCCATAGATTTTGAGAAACAAATTTTACCAAACCAAATAACTTTCCCTCTAATATGGGCCGGCCTATTATTAAGCCTAGTTAGTATTGATGAGAAACCATTACTTACAAATTTGGACTCAAGCTTAATTGGAGCGACGGCAGGCTATTTAACACTATGGATCATTTACAAGATTTTTTGGATGTTCACAGGAAAGGAAGGAATTGGGTATGGTGATTTTAAGTTACTAGCAGCACTAGGTGCATGGCTAGGCTGGCAATCCTTACCAACAATTCTGCTAATTTCAGCTTCAAGTGGTATTTTCATGGGACTAATAGGTATTTTCTTTTTTGACCATTCAAGACACGACCCAATTCCTTTTGGGCCTTACTTGGCAATGGCAGGTTGGATAGCTTTGCTTTGGGAAGATCAATTAATACACTTCGTATGGACGGTTTTTTAATTGAACCTTAAAAGATCAACCTTAAAATTTAGGCATAAAAACTGATGCTGCGTGTTGGGCTAACAGGTGGCATTGCTAGCGGAAAAACAGCAGTGGCAGATTACTTTGCTAAACTTGGTGCTGATATTGTTGATACAGATAATATCGCACGAGAGGTAGTTGCCATTGGAGAACCTGGACTGGAAAAAATTCAGAAAGCATTTGGCCCAAAATTTTTCTTTGATTCCGGAGAGTTGGATCGGAATTTATTAAGAAAACTGATTTTTTCAGATTCTCATCAAAGAAAAAAACTAGAGGAAATTCTACATCCTCTGATAAGAAAAAAAACTCTTGAAAAATTAGATTCAATATCGGCCCCATATGTTATAGCAGTGGTTCCGTTACTTGTTGAAACAAACTTTCAGTCGCTAGTAAATCGGGTTGCTGTTGTTGACTGCTCCATAGAAACACAATTAGACAGGCTATTAGCAAGAGATAAACTGGATAAGATACAAGCAAAATCTATACTAGAGGCTCAAGCAAATAGAAACGTGCGAGTAAAAAGCGCAGATGATCTAATTAACAATGATGGGAATTGGAAAGATACATGTCACCAGATAAAGAAACTGCATACGCTTTATTCCAACCTTGGGGAGACTTAGAAAATGGACTAGATTGCCCAAGAAGGGCAGGTCAAGCAGAATAGCACTATGGCAACCCCCCCTAATGAGTTGCAAGCCTCACTTTCAACAGCGGGGCCTGTAAAATTTGAACAGCCGCTTACAGAGCGAATGAGAACTTTTCTCAGAATTGAGCTCCTCCATAGACAAGCACGCTTCCATAGCGAGACTGCAGCAGAATCAAGCTCTCGTGCGGCCGTAGCCAACTTACTAGAGATACTAACTATCCTGAACCGCGGTGACATTCGCGCAGAGGTTATGAACGAGCTTGACCGCCAGAGTGAAATACTGACCTCATTTTGTCGCCAACCAGGTGTTGACCTCAAACGGTTAGAAGTATTTATTAATGAGCTTCGCAAACTACAGGAAGGCCTAATAGATTGTGGACCCAAGTTAATTTCTCCTCTAAAAGAATGTGATTTTTTAAATAACATCAGACATCGAAGCTCTATCCCTGGCGGGACTTGTATGTTTGATCTTCCAGATTATGCCTATTGGCTACGTCTCCCCTATGAAGAACGTTCTCAGGAACTTAAAGGTTGGCTAGAAATTATTTGCCCAATATGTGATGCCGTAGAGCAAGTCCTTTGGCTAATGCGAGAAACTAACGAGCCAACTAAAGAAGTAGCTACCAACGGCATGCATCAACACAATATAGAGAAAGGGTCTAACCCAAACCTTGTTCGCGTTCTTTTGCCTAAAGGAATTGGAATTTATCCTCAGATCAGTGCAGGTAAACACCGATTTACTATACGCTTCGTAAACTGGCAAGGCACTAACGAACGTCCAATTCAGGTAGAAGAAAATATCTCATTCTTCCTAGCTCTCTGTTAGTCAAATAATACTTAGCACCTTCGAAGATGCTGCCACAATTATAATTTTTAATTAGACCGAACTAATATGGTAGTAAATTAATTTGGCTATTTTAATAGAGTGTCAACAAGTGGTTTATCAGCTGGAAGAATTTTTAATTTATTTAGTTCAACTGGCAACACCCAAGCAAGATCTTGTCCTTCCCTTCCAATTGGATGACCTTCATAACGATCTACACTCCAGATATCCAAACACACGTTTCTTTTTGGATACGTATAACTTAAAGCCATCAAGAAAGTTGCATTCAAAACAGTTATGCCCAACTCTTCTGACAGTTCCCGATGAAGAGCTTGCTCGGCGGACTCGGCGGAAAGTTTCTTTCCACCTGGTAATTCCCAGTAACCCGCCATATGCGTGCCGGGTTTGCGGCGACCGAAAAGTATTCGGCCATCAAAGTCCTTTATTAATCCCGCAACAACATCAATCTTCCCATGGTCGTCTATAGAACTCACAACAAAAAATAAAATTTCTTGTTAAGTTAAACGCCCATGACAACGTTTAAATTTTTTTCCTGACCCACAGGGACAAGGCTCATTACGCCCTACTTTAGGCTGATCACGCATATAAGGGGCAACTGGCTCAGCTGATGAAGCGGATGCCCGTGCCCCAGAAGGTAAGGGTTGCTGAGAGTTGGAAGTAATACCTGGCGCTGATGCATGCTGAAAACTCATTTTACCTGTATCACTTTCATTTGGTCCCAAAGCACCAACATCTTCCTGACGACGAATCTGTACTTTGGATAGAATTGTTACAGTGTCATGGTCCATCCGATCAAGCATATCACTGAACATTTCAAATGCTTCCCGTTTATATTCCTGAGCCGGCTTGCGTTGAGCGTATGCTCTGAGGTGAATCCATTGACGTAGATAATCTAAAGCACCTATATGTTCTTTCCAGTGCATATCTAACTGGCGTAGCATGATTGATTTTTCAAGTTCACGGATAGATTGAATTCCAACCTCTTCTAACTTCTCCTGATAAGCTATTTCTAATCGAGAAACTATTTCTGCTCGTAACCCAACCTCATCCAGCGCATGATCCCCTTCAAGAAGGGCAGCTACATCTATCTGTTCACCAAACTCTCTCTCAATCGCTTGTGACAATGCGTCTTTCTCCCACAGCTCCTCAACACTATCCGGTGGGATGTAGTCACCAACAACCGCCGCTACAACTTCCTTTCGGATCTCCGTAATTTCCTCTGAAATATCCTCTGCTTCCATAAGGTCTGCTCGACGCTGGTAGATCACCTTACGCTGGTCATTAGCTACATCGTCATACTCTAGGAGTTGTTTGCGTATATCGAAATTGTGAGCTTCTACTTTTCTCTGTGCACGTTCTATTTGACGGGATAGCATTTTGCTCTCTATCGCTTCACTAGCCTTCATTCCCGCCCTAGATAACAACCTTTTCGTACGTTCTGGATCGCCAAAGATTCGCATCAAATTGTCTTCCATAGACAAATAAAAACGACTAGAGCCAGGGTCCCCTTGACGACCAGAACGGCCACGTAGTTGATTGTCAATACGCCTCGACTCGTGTCTTTCAGTGCCGATAATATGTAATCCACCTTCGTTTAGAACTTTCTCATTTCGTGAAGCCCATTCGGTTCGAATGTTCTCCTGAGCTATGTCACTTTGATCAGTATGGTTAGATAGTTCAGCATCTAGATTCCCCCCAAGAACTATGTCCGTACCTCTTCCAGCCATATTGGTTGCTATAGTCACGGTACCCGGACTGCCGGCTTGGGCTATTATCTCTGCCTCTTGCTCATGGTACTTCGCATTTAGCACTTGATGAGCGATCTTATGCTTTTTTAATAAGCTTGCTAGAAACTCGGACGTTTCAATAGATGTTGTGCCAACCAAAACGGGCTGGCCCCGCTCATGACAACCCTCAATATCTTCAATTATCGCATCAAATTTAGCTTCTTGCGTGAGATAGACAAGATCGGGATTATCAGCCCGAACCATTTTTTCATGCGTCGGAATGACCGTTACCTCAAGATTGTAGATTTGCTGGAACTCATACGCTTCCGTATCTGCTGTTCCTGTCATTCCTGCCAATTTACCGTACAATCTAAAATAGTTCTGAAAAGTTATAGAAGCGATAGTTTGATTTTCTTCTTTTACCCGAACCCCTTCTTTGGCTTCTATTGCTTGATGTAATCCATCTGACCATCGCCTTCCAGGCATAGTACGTCCTGTGAATTCATCGACGATAACCACCTCACCATCCTGAACCACATATTCTACGTCTTTGTTAAATAGTGCATGTGCGCGCAATGCAGCATTTAGATGATGCAAAAGACGAATATTGCTTGCATCATATAAACTTTCACCTTCAGACAAGATACCTGCCTTTACAAGCATTGGGCCTACATGATCATGCCCCTCTTCAGTCAGATGAGCCTGTTTTGACTTTTCATCAATCACATAATGGCCAGGAATAACTAAACAGCATTTAGGTGGTTTTGATTCGGAATCTAATTCGACAAGGTGATATCTATCCTGCTGAGCCAATATTAATGCTTCCTCCGCAGACATCTCACCTAAATCATCTCCAGAAACACCACTTAAAATGACCCGATGTGCCTCTATTTCCTCATTGACTTTTCCAGAAGGTGGGTTATGTAAAGTCATCTTTGGAATAAGTTTATTTATCTGCCCATAAAGATCGGTACTCTCCTCTGAACGCCCAGAAATTATTAGTGGAGTTCTTGCTTCATCAATCAGAATTGAGTCAACCTCATCTACAATAGCGTAGCCAAGTTCACGTTGTACGCGATCTTCAAGTCGGAACGAAAGATTGTCACGTAGATAATCAAATCCGAATTCATTATTAGTACCGTAGGTAATATCCGCAGCATATGCAGCTTTTTTTTCTTCCTGAGTTTGCCCTGCCTTTACAACACCGACGGTGAGACCTAAAAATTCATATATTGGGCCCATCCAGCTTGCATCGCGCTGAGCCAAATAGTCATTGACAGTTACTATATGAACGCCAGTGCCTGGCAAGGAATTCAGATAAGCTGATAGTGTTGCAACTAGCGTCTTACCCTCGCCTGTACGCATTTCTGCAATCTTACCTTGATGAAGAGCGACACCACCTATAAGTTGAACATCAAAGTGACGCATTCCGAGAGTCCGAACAGATGCCTCTCTAACAACAGCAAAGGCCTCAGGTACCAGAAGATCTAAAGCATAGCCAGCATTGAGTCGATCTTTAAACTCCTGAGTCTTTGCTCTCAGCATTTCATCATCAAGGCCCTTCAGCTCTGATTCCAGCTTATTAGTCTGCCTGACTATCTGACCATAGCTTTTTAATAATCGCTGATTGCGACTACCAAAAATGTTGGACAATATATTGGAAGTTTTTTCAAACAATTGAAATCCTAAGGTAGGCCTAACGGCGAGATTATAGTGCGTTCTTGAAAATGAAGCCCGAAAAAACCGCTATATCAGGCTCTGTTATTAAATAGAAGTGGTTTTGAAGCAAAATTTAGCGCAATCATCACTTAACCTCATAGATATCTATTAACATGCTCACTACTCCCTATATCCTATTACCAAGACGTAATTATTAAAAAATCTCTGTAAATTATAGTAATGAATAACCCAAAGCCTATAGCTGAATCCTTCAAAAAGGGGCAACTTAAAGAATTACTTATAAATGTTGAACATCAGCGAAGCTTGACTAAATCCATTAAGAAAACTCTTCCCAGCGAACTTGCGAAACACCTGATGAATGCAAGCATCAATGAAAAAGGTGAGCTCGTTTTGATAATGGACTCGCCAGTGTGGGCAGCTCGAGTTCGTTATTACACAAAAGTGATGGGAGATCGTCGCGTAATGATTAAAACTATTCCACATTCCTACGAATAGAGCTAACGCGCTCTGAGTCATGGCTTTTTAAGATTATCCCGGAGCCAACTGATACGAAACAGGAGAATGTTGGGCATCATCAAAAACAACTTCTTCAAAGTGACTCTCCTGCTCTAACAAAGATCTAAGCAAGAGATTATTAAGATTATGACCTGACTTGTAGCCTGTAAATTCACCAATTAAGCAACGCCCTAAGAGGTAAAGATCGCCAACAGCATCGAGAATTTTATGCCTAACAAATTCATCTCTGAACCTTAGGCCATCCTCATTAAGCACCCTGTATTCATCCATAACCACCGCATTATCAATACTTCCACCCAAAGTAAGATCCTTTTTTCTAAGGGTTTCAATATCTGTCAAAAAACCAAATGTTCGGGCTCGGCTTACCTCTCTCATAAACGAGGTTGTAGAAAAATCAAGGCTGGCACTCTGTCTATGTTTCCGAAGCACTGGGTGATCAAAATCAATTTCAAAGTTGATTCGAAATCCATTATGAGGTGTTAATCGAGCCCACTTCTCACCATCTCCAACCTCAACAGCTTTTTTTATACGGATAAAGCGCTTCAAAGAGTTTTGTTCTTCAATCCCCGCTGACTGCAATAAAAAAACGAATGGTGCTGCACTACCATCCATAATAGGCACTTCTGGTGCAGTAAGATCTACAAACGCATTATCTATACCAAGCCCGGCAAAAGCTGAAAGAAGATGCTCCACAGTCGCAACCTTTGCGTCCTGATGCTCTAAGGTCGTGCCTAATGTTGTTTGACTAACCTTTAGTGCACTTGCTGGGATATCCACCGGGCTACTAAGGTCTATTCTCCGAAAAGTAATTCCAGAATTCGGTGGAGCAGGGCGCAAAGTCATGTATACCTTCACGCCGCTGTGCAAACCAATTCCAGTAGCTTGTACTGATTCTTTGAGTGTTCTTTGCTTCAAAAATCTAACCCATATTCCGCAAAAAGCTTAATTCTGATAAATATGTCTTTACATATAAGAGCTCTAGCCCCAAAAACTTTTCCCACAATGGGACTAGTATAGGGCTATGAAACAGAAGTTTATATAATCAAATATACTATTCAGTCAGCTTGCCTCCTCAAAAAAGCTGGTATATCCAGGAGATCTTCCATTTGTTCTAAAGAATCGGTTGGCTCATCATCCACTTCACGCTTTCTTTGAACAGCGGGTTTTTCAAGATCCGAATAGTTAGGCTCCATCGCTCCCGAGCTTCGCACAACACGCAATGGCTCTCCTGCTCCAGTCCCAGCAGCTTGGCCAAGACCAGTCGCAACAACCGTAACGCGTATCTCATCGTCCAAGTTTTTATCTGAAACCCAACCAATAACAACCGTAGCATCATTAGAAGCAAACTCCTTAATTGCTTCTCCTATCTCCTGAAATTCTCCTATTGACAGGTCCTCTCCAGCTGTGACATTGACTAAAATGCCATTAGCTCCAGCAAGATTAATATCCTCAAGCAATGGGCTAGAAATTGCTGCCTCGGCGGCGGCTCTTGCTCGACCTTCACCACTACCAACTCCTGAGCCCATCATTGCCATACCCATTTCAGACATTACGGTTCGAACATCTGCAAAATCAACATTAATCTTCCCGGAACGAGTAATTAAGTCTGCGATCCCCTGAACTGCTCCTTGCAATACTTGATTAGCCGCTTGAAATGCATCAAGTAGCGTAGTCTCTGGCCCAAGAACTGTGAGTAACTTTTCATTGGGAATTGTGATCAAGGAATCTACATAACGTCCAAGCTCGGTTATTCCCTGCTCCGCCACTTGCATGCGTTTTTCACCTTCCATCATGAATGGCTTGGTGACTACTGCTACGGTCAAAATACCCATTTCCTTTGCCATTTGGGCTATAACGGGGGCTGCTCCGGTTCCTGTTCCTCCACCCAAACCAGCGGTAATAAAGAGCATATCTGCGCCTTCAATTACGTCTTGAATCCGCTCTCGGTCCTCTTGGGCAGCTTGTCGGCCAACCTCTGGATTAGCGCCAGCTCCAAGACCCTTTGTAATGCCTGTTCCTATTTGGATCCCAGTCTTAACCTTTGCATTTTTAAGAGCTTGAGCATCCATATTTGCACAAATGAAATCTACTCCTTGAATGCCTGAAGTAATCATTTGTCCAACAGCATTGCCGCCACCGCCCCCAACTCCAACTACTTTTATACACGCTGTCGCGTTGTGTCCATCCATTAACTCGAACATTTCTAAACTCCTTAAAAATGCAAATGCCTAAAAATTACCTTGAAACCAACTACTCATTTTTTCAAAAACACCAGTGATTCCAGCTCTAGCACTAGAATGCTCTGATTCAGACTGAGAAGCTTCCTTGCCATATATAAGAAGCCCCACTCCCGTAGCGTGAATTGGGTTACGAACAACATCTACCAAACCCTCAACGTACTGCGGCACACCTAATCTGACGGGTACATGAAAAATTTCCTCTGCTAATTCAACTGCTCCTTCCATTTTTGCGCTACCACCCGTCAATACAACTCCAGCTGCTATCAGCTCCTCAAATCCTGATCTACGTAATTCATCACGCACAAGAGAAAAAAGTTCTTCGTACCGTGGCTCAACAACCTCTGCAAGTGTTTGTCGTGCTAATCGCCGAGAGGGACGATCGCCAACACTGGGAACTTCAATTGTTTCCTCTAGATTTGCAAGCTGAGAAAGCGCACAAGCATATTTAATTTTTATTTCTTCAGCATGCTGGGTAGGGGTACGAAGTGACACTGCAATATCATTTGTTACCTGATCACCAGCAATTGGTATAACTGCGGTATGTTGAATTGCCCCTCCCCGAAAAACCGCAATATCTGTAGTTCCCCCTCCCATATCAACCAGGCAGATTCCAAGATCTTTCTCATCTTCCGTAAGTACAGAGAAACTCGATGCAAGTTGCTCTAGAACCACATCCTCCACGTCCAAACCACAACGTTGAACACACTTAACAATATTTTGTGCGGCGCTCACTGCGCCAGTAACAAGATGAACCTTTGCCTCCAATCTAACACCAGACATTCCAACTGGTTCGCGAATTCCTTCTTGGGAATCGATAAGAAACTCTTGGGGCAGCACATGCAAAACTTTTTGATCAGCTGGTATTGCCACAGCCCGTGCCGCATCTATAACCCTGTCAATATCTCCAGAACTAACCTCTTTGTCCCGAATCGCAACAATGCCATGGGAATTTAGACTACGAACATGACTACCAGCAATACCTGCATAAACTGAATTAATTTCGCATCCCGACATCAGCTCAGCCTCTTCGACCGCCCTCTGAATTGATTGAACAGTAGACTCAATATTTACAACCACTCCTCGCTTAAGCCCTCTGGAGGGATGCGACCCAATACCTATTACTTCAAGTGTATTCTCAGAGGAAAGTTCGCCAACGATTGTAACTACTTTTGAAGTTCCGATATCTAATCCAACCAACAACTTCCTTTCTTCGCGCTTAGCCATTACCTAGTGCCTCGCTTTGCTCTGTTTGCAGTGTTTCCTGAATAGAAGCCCACCCAACAGAAAAACCATTTGAATAACGAAGGTCTACATGCTGAATACGATCGAATTGATCAGCTAATGAAGGCGCAACAACTTTAAACAAGCGATCTAGCCTCTCGTCAACATCACGCTTCCCTATTCGAATTTGCTGCCCACTCTCGAGCTTGATTTGCCAAGCCCCTCTCTCATCCATCACTAATGATTCCAGAGTAAAGTTTGCCTCAGCTAACCTTGCTCTTAAACTGAGGTAACGTTTAGCCACTTCCTCCTCTGTACCTTTAGGACCCATCAAATGTGGTAACTCAGGAAACATGTAACGCGCATTCTCTGTGAAAAGTATGCCTTGAGAATTTAGAAGTCCAGAAGACCCCCAACGGGCAGCAGCACGATGTTCAATTACACGTACTTTGAGCCTATCTGGCCAACTTCGAGTAACTTGTGCGCTTTCAACCCAGTCCAAACCTTCTACCTGATATTGAAGCTCATTAAGATTTGCCGACAAAAACCCGCCAGTGAGAGCAGAAACAATAACGGCTTCTACTTGTATAGGTGTCACACGCTGAAAACTACCTTTAATTTCTATTTGTCTAACAGGATGATCAAGTAAAAAACGTCCGCCTAGTATCAATGCACTAAATGCAGATAAAAAACAAATTGGCACTAGCGCCCTTGTCCAATTTATATTTGGCTTAGGCAGCTTTTGGGCCTTTTTTATCACTTTGCGACGATTACTTTTGGTTTTTTTCACTCTATCTTTTCACCTAATATTTGAACCTCAAGCTCCAGAATTACACCGGATTGAGCTGCCACTTTATCGCGTACAAAATGAATTAATCTCTCTACATCGTCAGCACTTGCCCCTCCAGTATTAATAATGAAATTAGAGTGTTTCTCAGAAACAACGGCGCCCCCAATGCGAGTCCCTTTGAGACCAGCTGCCTCAATTAATTCTGCTGCAAAACTAGAATCTGGATTTCTAAAAACAGACCCACAGCTACGTTTACCTAGAGGTTGTTTACTACCCCGCATTTGCATCAGTTTTGAAATATTGCTGGAATCCGCTTCTCTATCCTCTTCAAACTTAAGTGTTGCACTTAAGTACCATTCATTAAAAGGATTTGATACCGAGCGATAGCCTACTTTAAAGTCAGTAGCATTTCGGTTGAAAACCGTACCTGTTCGATCAATCGTTTGGACAGTCTCAACACAATCCCAAGTCTCCCCGCCAAAAGCACCGGCATTCATTGCCAACGCTCCACCAAAGGTACCAGGTATTCCGGCAAAAAATTCTGCTGGCCCAAGTTTCCATCTCATACACTGTCGCGCAAGTAGCGTGCACGGCACACCTGCCCCAATTTTTACTTCGCTTTTGCCTGTCCGAGAAATCCTTGCTGGAAGGTCAAGGGTACAGATCACAAGTCCTCGAATGCCTCCATCCCTAACTAATAGATTGGATCCTAAACCAACCCAATGAATATCTGTTTTGGCATCTTGCGCTGCGAGAAACTCAGAAAGCTCATCAACGCTTGCTGGTTTGTAAAATAAATCAGCAGTGCCTCCTATTCGCCAAGAGGTATGAGCACTCATTGGCTCATTCCTGAGAGGTTGTATTGATTTATTCATATTACTTACCACAATGCTCATTGACTTACCCGGATAGGCCCCTTGACAGCAAGCTCATCAGGAAGGCGTTTAGCCAACGCACCAATACTTCCAGCTCCAAGCATCAATACAATGTCATCAGCTTTCAGAACACCGCTTAAGATGCTTGAAAGCGATTCAAGTTGCTCTACAAAAACAGGCTCTGTACATCCACGGGAGCGCACTGCCCTAACAAGAGCACGCCCATCCGCACCTACAATCGGATCTTCTCCAGCACCAAAGACTTCAGTTAATAGCAAAACATCTGCCTCAGATAACACCTTTGAAAAATCATCCATAAGCGCGTAAGTTCGCGTATAGCGATGAGGCTGAAACACAACAACAATCCGATTATCTGGCCAAGCTTCTCGAGCAGCCTGCAAGGTAACAGCGATTTCCGTAGGATGATGCGCATAATCATCTACAAATGTTACAAGACCCTTGTTAGTTGCAACTGTGCTTAACACTTGGAATCTTCGGTCAATTCCTGAAAACTCTAATAATGCTTTTTTAATTGCATGATCGGAAACACCAAGTTCTGTAGCAACGCTGACGGCCGCTAGTGAATTTAATAAATTGTGCTGTCCTGGAAGGTTGACTTTGAGAGACAGTGGTTCACGTGCAGCTCGGCGTACAACATATGAAGTTGACAATCCAGTTGACTTAAAATTCTCTGCTCGGATATCTGACCCCTCGGATAATCCATAGGTCACCACGCGTCTTCCTAATTCTGGAATAAGCTTTCTGGTATTTTCATCATCGTGACACATTACAGCAAGGCCGTAGAAAGGTAGGTTATGCAAAAAATCTCTAAATGCATGTTTAAGCCGATTAAGATCCCCCTCATAACTCTCTAAATGATCTGCATCGATATTCGTAATCACTGCAATAAAAGGCTGTAAATGCAAGAAAGAAACATCACTTTCATCAGCTTCCGCTACTAGATATCTTCCTTCTCCCAATTTTGCATTTGCGTTGACACTGGCAAGTCGGCCGCCAATGACAAACGTTGGATCAAGTCCTCCTTCAAAAAGAACACTGGATATAAGGCTGGTTGTTGTGGTTTTTCCATGAGTACCAGCTACGGCAATGCCGCTCCTAAATCTCATTAACTCCGCTAGCATTTCTGCTCTCTGGACAACGGGTATACGACGGCTATTTGCCTCAATCACTTCAGGGTTATCCGGAGCAATAGCGCTGCTAACCACTACCACATCAGCCATTCCAATATGACCTGGATCATGACCAAATGTTACATTGGCACCAAGACTAACAAGTCTTTCAGTAACTGTATTAGGCTTGATATCAGAGCCCTGAACAGCATACCCCAGATTAATTAGCACCTCGGCAATTCCACCCATACCAACACCGCCAATTCCTACAAAATGTATATACTTAATTGTGCCCATTTGACCACTCATGTTTGCACCCCCGCATATTGAAAACATGCTTTTGCAAGATTTTTAGAGGCTTCAGGTAAAGCTTGGGCCCGAGCATTGTTAGCAAAAATAGATATCAGACTATTTGAATCTAAAAGGATGCGATTAAGCTCTTTTGATAGCTTTTCGGGTGTGAATTCATTTTGTGGGATTACAATTCCAGCACCACCAGAAACAAAATTTTGAGCATTCCGCAACTGATGATCATCAGTTGAATAAGGATAAGGAACTAAAATAGCTCCTAGCCCAGCAAGCGATAATTCAGCAATGGTCAATGCTCCAGCTCGACAGATAACCAGATCTGCCCATGAATAAGCTGCTTGCATATCATCAATGAAATCATCTAGGCGAACTTTTAGACTGTACTTGCTATAAGCCTCACGCGCTTCAGTTAAACCACGACCAGCCTGATGCCACACATCAGGGCGCACATTTTGTGGCAACTCAGCCAGAGCCTCAGGAACCCTCAGATTGAGTGCTTTTGCTCCTTGACTTCCACCAAGAACTAAAAGCCTCAACCTCTTTATACAATCAACCGAATCTCGGTTTTTAGATACATCATATGCATCATATAAAGTTACTATTTCAGATCGCACAGGATTTCCAATTAACTCCGCATCAACACTTTTTGGAAAACTATCTGGAAAAGCTTGGAAAGTATGTTTTGCAAATCGTGTAAGAATACGATTTGTTGTCCCAGCTACTGCATTCTGCTCATGAATTAAAAGAGGACTTCCCATAAGCCACGCTGCAACACCGCCAGGTCCAGATACAAACCCGCCAAATCCCAATACGGCAGCAGGCCGGCGACGGCGCATAGCCATAAAAGCCTGAAACAAAGCTAATGCCAGCCTAAATGGAGCAAACACCCATGCCATAATTCCTCGACCTCTAAGACCAGTTACTGAGATCCACTCAACTTCAATTCCTTCCTCAGGTACAACCTTAGCTTCAAGCCCCTTGCGGGTACCCATCCAAACTACCGAAACTGAAGACTTAGATATTTCTTTTGCTACTGCTAATCCAGGAAAAACATGCCCACCAGTACCTCCTGCCAAAATCATTATTGGTCCTTTGCTCATTGCGATTGCTTCCTAGCTTTTCGAATTGACATCTCTTGTTCTGCATTTTTTATTTCATGATAAACACGAGCTAAAATACCAAGCATTATTAGCGTTACAACAAGACTAGTACGACCATAACTAATTAGTGGAAGAGTTAACCCTTTTGTAGGAAGCATCCCTGCATTAACCCCGATATTTATAAATACTTGAAATCCCAACGTAAGTCCTATCCCTGTGCTTACCAAGCCCTGGAAAGGCATATTCATACCACCTGCTCGAGGCCCAATAGAGATTGCTTTAAAAACAACAATTCCAAACAATATAATTGTTAGCGTTACCCCAACAAATCCTAATTCCTCCGCCATTACTGCAAAAACAAAATCAGTATGAGCTTCTGGAAGATAAAAAAGTTTTTGGACGCTTTCACCCAAACCAACACCAAACAAGTCACCTCGACCTATCGCAATAAGTGACTGAGTTAACTGAAAACCACTTTCGAAGGGATCTGCCCATGGATCTAAGAATGTAGTTAAGCGTTCCAAACGTTCTCTCGTTTGCATTGCGAGTACACCTAGAATTGCTACCGCAAATAAGAAACTTACAAAAAAATCACGAAGACGGGCCCCACCTACAAATAGCAACCCAAGGCTCGTTGCAGTTAACACAACTGTTGCGCCGAAATCAGGCTCTTTCAACAATAAGGCACAGGCTACTGAAATTATTGCCATCGGCTTTATGAACCCAATCATTTTGGTATTGAGCTCAGACTGATGTCTAACTATGTACCCACACAAATAAAGTAACAAACAAAATCTCGCAAGTTCTGATGGTTGCAATGTCACTGGCCCTAAATCTAACCATCGAGTACTGTTATTAACTGTATGACCAAGACCTGGGATTTCGACCGAAACTAATAACATCATTGCTGATATCAACAAAATTCCATTTGTTCGATACCAGAACTCCGTTGGAGTAATCGAAGCAATAATTGCGCCCATTAAACCAATCCCAAGGGCGCCAATATGTCTAAACAAAAAATAATGTGGATTCCCGATACTATTTTCTGCCATCGTTATAGATGCAGAACTAACCATTATCGAGCCAATCATAAGCAGCCCAATAACAGCTGAAAAAAAAGTTGGATCAAAGTTGAATGTTTTTATGCTTAAACTTTTATTCATTGCAGTTGTTCCTTAACTGCATGAGCAAAAGCCTCTCCACGTGCCTGATAGTTATCAAACATGTCAAAACTTGCACAAGCTGGCGACATTAAAACGGTAACAGGGGATTCATGGGCATGCCTAGCAAACTGGATTGCATTTGCAACTGCTTCTTTCATAGATGCTGCATTTAAAACCGAAGCATTTGACTTAAAAACGGTTTCAAGCTCTATGGCAGACTGGCCAATAGCTACTAAACCGACAAGCCTATCCTGAGCTGCTTCTAACAAGGGGAAAAAATCCGCATCTTTGCTCTGGCCGCCAGCTATTAGGACCAACGGTCCAGAAAACCCTTTTAAGGCCGCAACTGTTGCTCCAACATTAGTTCCTTTTGAGTCGTTAACAAATAAAATTCCCTCTGATTCAGCAACTAGCTGACAACGGTGAGGAAGCCCAGAAAACTCTCGTAAAGCTTGCAGTTGTGGCTGAGGATGATCTTTCTCAACAACACTAACTAGTGCTAGCGCAGCTAGTGCATTAGCTTCATTATGCATACCAGGAAGAGTAAGTTCGTCTGCCTGTAAAACCGGAACCCCATCCTTACATAGCCAACGACCGTCCTTACTATCAATCGATGAATACCCTACCTCAAGTTTTTCTCGCACTGAGAATGGTATAGATTGGGCATGGGTCTGACCCATTTTTTTAACTATTTTATCGTCCCAATTATAAATTAGTGTTTTTGCATCATGAGCTAGTTTAGATTTTAAAAAAACATAGTTATCTAAACTTCCATGTCGATCCAAATGATCTGGTGAAATGTTAAGAACCGCAGCTGCTTTAGGGTGAAAATTGTCGGTAGTTTCCATTTGAAAACTAGAAATTTCCAGTACATATATCTGAGTATCTGGGCTCAAAATATCAAGCGCTGGAGGCCCAAGATTACCACCCGCAGCCACTTTTTTTCCCGTCGCAGATAAGGCACGCTCTAACAGAGTCACCACTGTACTTTTCCCATTTGAACCGGTTACAGCTATTACAGGAGCCTCAGCTTTTTCGAAAAAAAGATCTATATCACTTACGATCGGGATGCCTAAACGCCTAGCTTCCTTGACGATGGGTATAGCTAGGCTTAACCCTGGAGAAAGTATCACTCGGGATGCGTGCTCTAACCAACAGGAATCTAAATTTTCTAAAACAATCTGAACTTTAGGAAAACAATCTTGTAAATGCTCAAGGCCAGGGGGACACGGACGACTATCAATAACAAGAACATCTTCATCGCACTCCGCCAGAAAGCGAGCCACGGAAAGTCCTGTGGCTCCTAAACCCACAACTAAAGTACGGTTACCCTCTGCTTTAAACTTCACTTATCCCTCATTACATTCTTCTAAAAAGCCTATTCAAAACTTTATTTTCACTAAACAGTTTTCATCTGATTTTTAGGCTGGCTAGACCAATAAGCACTAGAACTACCGTTATAATCCAGAACCTAACAATCACCTTTGGCTCAGCCCACCCTTTTAACTCAAAATGATGGTGTAGTGGGGCCATTCGAAAAATGCGCCGGCCAGTCATCTTGTAGGAGGCAACCTGTATAACTACTGAAACGGTTTCAACGACAAACACACCGCCCATAATGAGCAATATAAGCTCCTGCCTCACAACCACTGCCACCAACCCAAGAGCGGCACCAAGAGCTAGCGCTCCGATGTCGCCCATAAAAACTTGAGCTGGATAAGTGTTAAACCACAAAAAGCCCAGACCGGCGCCAGCCAGGGCCGCACAGAAAACAAGCATCTCACCTGCACCCTGAACATACGGAATGCCGAGATAAGAAGAAAACACAGTATTGCCACCAACATAAGCAAAAATACCTAACGCAGAACCAACAAGAACTGCTGGCATAATGGCCAAACCATCAAGCCCGTCAGTTAGATTTACCCCATTTGATGAGCCCACTATCACTAAGTAGGCAAACCCAACGTACACAATTCCACTAAGAGGAATAAGCAAATTAGGAAAATATGGAATAAGCAAGGCATGCTCAACTGCTGGATTTTCAGCTGTCATGTAGAGCATCAAAGCTGCGGAGCCCCCAACTAAAGACTGCCAGAAAAATTTTGTGGAAGCTCTGAGCCCTTCACTACTACCGAGAACTAACTTCTTGTAGTCATCAAAAAATCCAATAGCGCCAAATGCTATTGTTGTAATCAAAACTATCCAGACGAACCGATTGCTGAGATTTGCCCAAAGTAAAGTGCCAGCCAATATTGACACTAAAATTAATGCCCCCCCCATGGTTGGTGTTCCAGCCTTAGGAAAGTGACTCTCCGGGCCTAACTTGCGAATAGACTGACCTACTCGACGTGATGATAGACGCTGAATGAATAACGGACCCATTGCAAAGGACAATATTAAAGCTGTAAGCGCACCTAATATTGCTCGCAGCGTGAGATAACTAAATACATTAAACCCGGAATGGAACTGAGCAAGATAGTCTGTCACATAGATCAACACAGGGAACACTCCCTATCTTTCTGGCCTCTAATAATCAATTCCACCACTCGCTCTAGACCCATCGATCGAGAACCTTTGAGCAATAACACAGTGTTTTCAGTTAATAGCGGTTCAAGTGCCTGTTGAAGAGAAGTTATATTGGAGAAAGAAACACTTTTATGTCCGAAGGCTTTTGCCGCATGCAGACTAAGATCACCTACTGTAAAGAAAAAATCGCAACAATCTTTAGCATAAGTTCCTATTTCTTGATGGAGATCGATGCTGGTCTCCCCAAGCTCTGCCATGTCACCTAATACAAAAACACGCCGACCGCTCAAATCTTTTAAGCAATTTAACGCAGCACGCACCGAATCTGGATTGGCATTGTAAGTATCATCAATAATTTTAGCGCCGCTACGACTAGGCAATATATTTAAGCGGCCATTTACAGCGCTAGCTTGGCTTAATCCCCTTTTTATCTCCTCTTTTGATACACCAAGTGTATAAGCCACAGTCGATGCAGCTAGCGCATTCAGTACATTGTGCATGCCCAATAGAGGCAGCAAAACATCAACCTGAGAAGCATCGGGCAAACAAAGCGTGAAATGTGAGCCACTTGGCTCAGATTTTATCTCGCCAATAATTGTGCAATCTGCTCGAGCTTTTATCCCGAATGTCAATATTTGACTCGCATTACTCCTATTGCACCACTCAGCACAATGCTCATCATCTGCATTAACAACAGCTGTTCCTGAACAGACTATATTATCTAGGAGTTCTCCCTTAGCCTCAGCAACCCCCGCAATAGACTTAAAGCCTTCTAAATGCGCTGCATTGGCATTAGTGATGACTCCCACTGTTGGCTTCACAAGCTTACTCAGATAATCAATCTCCCCCGCACAATTTGCTCCAAGTTCAATCACCAGGACTTCGTGTTTCTTATTTAGTTTAAGCAGTGTTAACGGGACGCCCAGTTCATTGTTTAAGTTGCCGTGAGTTACACATACTCTCTGACTACTACTTAAAATATTAGCTATTAATTCCTTTACTGTGGTTTTGCCATTGCTGCCCGTAACAGCAACTACCGGAATAGAAAAATTTTTGCGCCAGGCTTTAGCAATGCGGCCAAAAGCCTGTCTAGTCTCTGTCACATGAATTTGAGGAAGTGGCACAGAAGTCAATCGAGAAACTATTGCGCCAGCTGCTCCTTTAGAATGCGCATCAGCAACAAAATCATTACCATCAAATGTTTCACCGGCGATTGCGACAAACAGATCCCCAGAATCAAGCTTTCGACTGTCTATACTTACAGAGCTATAAACGGCATCAAGACCAACAAGCTCACCACCGGCTTCTTGTGCAGCAGCAGAAAGCGTCCGTGGCATCACGCGTATTCTCCTAATGTCTGTTTTACTACAGCAACATCTTCAAATTTATGTTTCTTCCCTGCCCTGTATTGCCAAGTCTCGTGGCCTTTGCCGGCCACAAGCACCAGATCTTTTGGGCCTGCTCTAACTAAAGCTTCCCTTATTGCTTTAGCACGATCATGCTCAATTCGGACATCTGGATGATCAATTACTGCGCGTCTTATCTCGTCAATAATTTTTCTTGGATTTTCTCCTCGAGGATTGTCATCTGTAATTACAATATGATCGGCAAAACGAGCTGCAGAAGCCCCCATGAGAGCACGCTTACCCGCATCCCTTTCACCACCGCAGCCGAACACACACCATAAGTCAGCGCTAGCCAAGATACGCAAATTATTTAGAACACGTTCCAGCCCCTCTGGTGTATGTGCGTAATCGACAACGACTGTAGGCTGACTAGAGGAACCTCTTAAAATTTCCATGCGACCAGGCGGGGCTTTACAAGCGCTCAACACAGCGCAAGCTTCATCAAAGGGCACATCCCAACTAAGCAAAACACCAAGCGCAAGCACAAGATTTTCTGCATTAAAATCGCCAACCAAAGGTGAGGTAATCAATCCTTCATTTTGTATATCTACTCTCTGCTGGTTCGTACTACTTGAAACCGAGACTGTAATCCCCTGAAGCCCAGAATCTATTAACCTACCTTTCAAGTTAGCTTTGTTTTTCAAACTAACACTGGTCTGCTCAATAGATCTATCCATTTGATGAGCCAATGAAACAGCAAAGGAGTCATCACTAAAAAGAACTGCCTTACGCAAACCCTGTAGCTGAAATAGTCGGGCCTTAGTCGCTTGGTAGTCCTCTAGGTTCCCGTGATAATCCAAATGATCTCTTGATAAATTAGTAAAAACGGCCGTTTCAAATTCAAGTCCAGCAATTCGATCCTGAGAAAGAGCATGAGAGGAAACTTCTATTGCTGCATGCGTCACATTAAACGCAGCAAGTGCGCGATGAAGGCTCAAGCAGTCTGGAGTAGTAAGCAGTTGTGGCTCTAGCTTTGGAGGTATTCCAAAACCAATAGTTCCTATATACGCACTGGGATAACCCCGAAGCGTCTGTGCCTGCGCCGCCAAATAAGCCACAGTGCTTTTGCCATTAGTGCCAGTAATGCCGACTAAACGTGGGCTAATATCAGCAACAGAATAAAAACGTGCAGCTAGCTCCCCTAACCGACTGCTTAAATCAGGAATAGCTACGACAGGAACACCCAAAAGATTCTGTGGTTTTTTTCTAAAAGATTGGGAAGAACCAATGTCTGGATCATAAAGCACAACATTTGCGCCTCGCTCTACTGCTTCACTTGCAAACTCTAGCCCGTGAGTTTCATCCCCCTTAAGGGCTAAGAAAGCAGCTCCTGGTTGAATTTGTCGGCTATCAGAAACCAAATCAGTAATTCTTATTCCGCTAATATCAGCTTGAACACAATTCAGCAGTTCACTAAGGCTCATTGCTGTTGCAACCATAGCCGCCATCATTGGTGTTCCTCTGTTCTGGGAACATTTTCTGCGTGGGAAACAGCTGTTATCAGAGGCTCAGGCAAAGCATCCGGTGCAACTGCAAGCAAACGAAGGGCGCCGTCAATAATTCTAGAAAAAACGGGTGCCGCAACATCACCACCGTAATAAGCCTCTCCGCGAGGCTCATCGATTACTACTACCGCCGCTAGCTTGGGATTAACGACTGGAGCAAAACCACCAAAAACAGCTAAATACCGATCTTTAGAATAACCGCCTATGCCAGACTTCCAGGCAGTGCCAGTTTTCCCGGCAACACGAAAATGATTAATTGCTGCCCTATTGCCTGTACCAACAGGAGAGACGACTGCTTCAAGCATCCCTTTAAGTGCAGTTGCCGTTTCTATAGATATAGAGCGCTCTGCATTTGAAGGCTCATCTAATGCCACTAAAGATATTGGACGCTTCAATCCGTCTGCAGCAATAACAGCGTATGCCTGTGCAAGCTGCAGCGAGGTAACTGATAGGCCGTAACCATAAGCTAATGTAGCTTGGCCTACGGGTCGCCAGTACTGAGGGTCATTTAGCACTCCTGCTGATTCGCCCGGAAAACCACTATCCGTAACACGACCAATCCCAAATCTAGATAGCGCCGACCAAAGCATCTCTTGATCTAGATCAAGCGCAAGTTTAGCTACACCTACATTGCTAGATTTAGCAAGAATCGTTGTAACATCTATTTCCCCAAGATTATTGCTATCTTGAGTAATAAGTTGCCCCTCTAGACGCAAATAACCTGGTGATGTGTCTACTAGGGAATTGGCCTGGTAACGCCCAGTCTCCAGAGCTGCTGCAACAACAAATGGCTTAATGCTTGAACCTGGCTCAAATATATCCGTGACCGCACGATTTCTATATCTAGTAGCATTAAACTGAGAACGATCGTTAGGGTTATACGAGGGCTGATTTACCATAGCTAGCACCTCTCCGGTTTCTACGTCTAGGACGACAATAGAACCCGATATAGCTTGATTTTCTTCAATTGCCCTCTTTAATTCTCTATAGGCTAAGTACTGTAGCCTGAGATCCAAACTTGCACGAAGTGTTTTTCCCGGTCTTGCTGGGGAAACCAATTCAACGTCTTCTATAACTCTACCTAGTCGGTCCTTGATAACTCGTTTCGCTCCGCTTTCACCCCGAAGCCAATAATCAAACTCGTATTCGAGACCTTCTTGGCCTACATCATCAATATTTGTAAAACCAACCAAGTGGCCAACAACTTCGCCCGCTGGGTAGTAACGCCGATATTCTCTTAAAGTTGCAATACCGGGTATTCCTGCCTGAAGAGCCCTGGCTGCATGATCTGGACGCATATGGCGACGCAGATAAACAAACTCTCTTTCCAGATTGCTAGTTATTCGTCTAGCTAACCAGTCTTCATCTAACTCTAGAATTTGGGCTAACTCCCCTAGTCGGTTCATTGCTGGCCTAAGTTTCTGTGGATTTGCCCAAATGCTATCCACTGGGGTACTAACGCCTAAGGGTTCACCATTCCTATCAGTAATTGAACCGCGATGTGCTGAGATTTGTACCGTGCGAACATGTCGATCATTGCCCTGAGCTGAAAGAAAATCTTTATTGAAAACCTGCAGATAAAGAATACGGCCTTCTAAAATCACACCAGCTACTAAAACCCCTGAAAGCAATAACAAAGTTCTCCATCTTCTCCAATTGAAGGGCTGCTTTTTTTGATAAGGGCTCATTCAACAACCCCCGTAAGCACAACTATTTCATTGGCTTCTGGTCTATTCAGGTCAAGTCTTTCCTGCGCTATCTTCTCCACACGAGGGTGCGCTGCCCAAGTACTCTGCTCAAGCTGAAGTCGACCCCAATCTACTTGTAAGCGATCCCTTTCACGATTTAACGCTTCAAGCTCTATAAAAAACTGCCGTGCTTCATGCTTAGCCTTAATAACCCCCACTCCAGACAAAACAAGAGCAATACCTATAGGCAAAATTAAAAATAGTTGTATGCGTTGAATCATGAAAAAGCGGCCTCTAGTCTCTCTGCGACTCTAAGTTTGGCGCTGCGCGAACGTGGGTTCGACTCAACCTCTTTATTTGTAGGTCTTATTAACTTACCAACCAGACGCAGGATAGGACGGGCTTCAACCGGAATATCAGGCAAACCAATATAAGCAGGATCTCCTCTTGCTTGCCGTGCCATAAACCTCTTAACAAGACGGTCTTCCAGTGAGTGAAAACTTATTACACACAACCTACCGCCCTTACCTAATAAGTTCGTGCAAGCATTAAGTCCTTTGTGAAGCGATTCAAGTTCCTTGTTAATATGCATTCGAATAGCTTGGAAAGTCCGTGTCGCAGGGTGAATGCGGTGGGCTCCGCCCGGAGAAATATCAATAACGATATTTGCTAGCCGACTGGTGGTTGTAATTGGGCTCTTGTCCCTAGCTCGTATAATGGCTCGGGAGATTTTTTTTGCGCGTGGCTCCTCACCTAGTCTACGCAAAACCTCCGCTAGCTCTTCTTCACTTACTTTTCGCAACCAATCTTTTGCATTGACTCCACCCTTGGGATTCATTCTCATGTCTAAAGGACCATTTCTCAGAAAACTAAATCCCCTCTGCGGGTCATCAAGTTGTGGAGATGAAACCCCCAGGTCAAGCAAAACCCCAGAAAGACCCTGACCCTGCAGCCAAGACTCAACATGCTCTTCAACGTCCTCAAATCCACCATATTTAATTGAGAAACGGGGATCTGATGCCAAGCTTGCCTTAGCATGCTCGACTGCCGCTGGGTCTTTATCTAGCGCTAACAATCTACCCTGTTCCCCAAGCTGCATAAGAATTTGAGCACTATGTCCACCACGTCCGTAGGTTCCATCGATGTACAAACCATCTTTGTTATGAACTAATTCCTCTATCACTTCATTCATCAGCACCGGCTGATGGCCAGTCATATTTCACCCCGCCTAGAGCTTTATAGAGACAGTGACTCAAGTTCCGCCGGTAGGTCCGTACCATCGGCACCATCATCCGATAACCACTCATCCCGACGTGCACTCCACCGATCAGCGTCCCACAGCTCAAATTTGTTTCCTTGGCCTATTAACATTGCTTGCTTATCCAAACCTGCAAAATCTCTAAGTTCCCTAGACAGCAGCACACGCCCATGTCCATCCATTTCTAGTTCCGTGGCATAACCCACCATGAGACGCTGTAGTCTGCGTGCTTGTTTATTTAGAGCTGGCAAACGAACTAACTTCCGCTCAATTTCCTCCCAATCAGGCAAAGGATAGAGAAGTAGGCAATAGTCACGATCAACAGTAGCTACCAAAGCCCCATTAGCCCGATTTAACAGACGTTCTCGGTATCGACTTGGTATAGCCATACGCCCTTTCGTATCTAGGGTTACTTTTGAAGCCCCACGAAACATATTTAGCCCATTTTTTCCCACTTTTTACCACTTCTTAGCACTATAGGGAGACCAACAGGTTAGTGTCAACCCGAAAAAAGAATTTTTTTTTGTTTGACAGAGAGTTAGGAGCTTTGGAAAAGCTTGAAACCCATCTTTTGGAGACAGAAAATCAATGGTTTATGGTGTAGTTCTAGATTTACCTTTAAATGAATACAAAAATTCATAAAAAATAGGAGTCGGCCTATAAGCCGGGTTCTGTCGAGAGCAGTCATTCATCTTGGGTTAGCGTCACCGCATACCTCTAGCAACCTACCCGGGAACTCGTGTGGGCACACTCTTGCGCTCCTCTATTCGGTCTTGCTCCGGGTGGGGTTTGCCATGCCACAGGTGTTACCACCTGTGCGGTGCGCTCTTACCGCACCATTTCACCCTTACCAGTCACCAGACTGGCGGTATATTTTCTGTGGCACTTTCCATAGGCTCACGCCCCCCAGGTGTTACCTGGCACCCTGCCCAATGGAGCCCGGACTTTCCTCCAGGGCTTACCCCGGCGACTGCCCGGCCGACTCCTAGCTATAGGTTACCAGATGAGATGCTATTTCCAGGAATGCTTCGCGTTACTGCGTAAACCCGATTTCTTGAAGCTCCAGTTATTTTGGCTGTGAGAGTAACTGCTGCTTTGGGAGACATTTGGCCTATAAGCAAACCGAAAACCCTGATTAATTCATCATCTCCAATCGTATTTAGCTCTTCGTTGCCACTAATTAACAAAACAAACTCTCCCTTCAAGGGGATGTTGTTATCCAGTTGTCCATACAGACTTTCTGTCGTTCCCTCATAAATGCTTTCATGCACCTTTGTCAGCTCTCTTGCGATAAACATGTGTCGACTGGGGCCAAAATATCTTTTGATAGCCTTCATAGTAATAACCAAACGATGGACTGATTCAAAAATGACGATGGTTCTAGGATCAGCAGCGAGCTGGGCAAGCCGATCAGCCTTAGCAGCCACACCTCTGGGAAGAAATCCCTCAAAGACGAATTGATCTGCAGGTAATCCAACTATGGATAGTGCACTTGTGATCGCGCTAGGTCCCGGTACAGACACTATTGACACCTTTGAAGAACGGGCAGCTTTGATCAATATTGAACCAGGATCACTGAGTAGCGGTGAACCTGCATCACTTACCAGCGCTATACTTTCTCCTCGCTTTAATTTCTCCAAAAGGACAGGTGTCTGCTTAGACTCATTATGCTTGTGATAGGAAATAAGTCTATTCTTGATATCAATAGAAGATAGCAATCCTAGAGTTCGGCGGGTATCCTCAGCTGCCACAAGATCCACTTTGTTAAGAATTTTTTTAGCCCGAGCGCTAAGATCATCTAAATTGCCAATAGGCGTAGCCACAACGTAAAGTATTCCGGTAGAGTCTTTGCTCATGAACACATGCTGCCTGTAGAAAAGCCACATATGCAAGGTCTAGTAACCATGAATTTTCATAAATTGATAGTCTCGCTAATGGTTGTAATGATAATAGGTGGATGCGCGCCCCAAAACCCAATGCTATCCCTAGATACGGAATCCCTTATAGAAAGGGCTCTACAATTAGCGGAAGCAGATGAACTAGAACAGGCAATTCGAGTGTACGAGCTCCTTATTGATAGGTCCACCGGAAATACTCGAACCACGCATCTTATTAATGGATCACAGCTGCTGCTCCTTCTCCACGATCACACAACCGCAAGAATCTGGCTTACACGTGCTCAGCTAACAGCAAATTCCGCGCAGGAACAACGAGTATTTTTGTTACTAGCTGAAATTGATATTTATGAAGGAGAACCGTCAGAAGCTCTCGAAACGTTAAAACAAGTACCACAACCTTATACCGACGAGGTTATGACAGAAATTCAAGCGATTCGAGGACGAGCTTTTTTCGGCATGGGCCGCATGCATGAGGCATTGTCTGTTTTGGTACAACGAGAATCTAGTCTCGAAAACTACTCGCAGATTCTTGAAAACCAAAGAACAATCTGGGCAGGGTTAGCGGAACAGACCAAACAGTCTGGGCCGGAATATACAGGTGACCCTTTAATAGACGGTTGGATACAACTCTATCCAATCGCTTTTTTATCAAAAGAAAATGAATTTGATTTGCGCGATAAACTGCTCGACTGGCGTCAATCTAATTTAGATCATCCAGCAGCCAAGGTATTAATAGTTGATCTGCTAGTAGACCCGAAATCCACTAACAAATATCCAGAGAAAATAGCGATCCTATTACCTTTTAATGGTGCCCAACGAAGAGAAGCAAGAGCTATTAGAGATGGTTTTATTGCAGCTCATTTTGAAAACACAGAATTAATATCTAATGAGACCAGCACATCTCTTAAATTTTATGATACAAGCACTTTAGGATCTGAAGAAGCCTATTTCAGAGCGCAGATTGAAGGCGCTGATTTCATTGTGGGCCCGCTTCTTAAATCAGAAGTAGAAGAGATAATTAATAATGTGGGGCTTGTACCAACTCTTGCATTAAATTCAATCGATAATCAAAACTCATCATCTCAATTCGTCTATCAATTTTCATTAGCGCCAGAGGATGAAGCGCGAGCAATTGCACAACACGCAATAAATGCGGGCTCCTCAAATGCGATCGCTGTTGTTCAAAACAGTGATTGGGGTATGCGCCTTCTTGCTAGCTTTCGTGACGAATTTGAAAAGCTAGGAGGGGAAATCCTACAGCACAAAAGTTATGACAATAATAGTCAAGATTTTTCATTCGATATAACAACGCTACTTAACATTGATAAAAGCAATGGCCGTCGCCAAAGACTAGCTGCCAACTTGGGCGTTCCACTAGAATTTGAACCTAGAAGGAGGCAGGATATTGATGTGATTTTCGTTGCTTCAGATGCAAATGCCGGCAGATTGTTAATACCACAATTACGTTTTTACTATGCTGGAGACATTCCTACATATACCACTTCTGAGGTTAACCAAAGCAATTCAAGGGAATCTGATCTAAATGGAGTGATTTTTCCCGATACCCCGTGGATCTTGTTAGAAAATGAGGCAAATGAAAAGTTAAAATCGTCTTTAGAAACTCATTGGCCTCAAAGATCATCGCCATTATGGTTGCGATTTTATGGGTTTGGTTTTGATGCTTATCGCCTAGTATCACTGCTACACAATCAACCAGAAGAAGTCACATCAGTGAATGCTTTATCTGGTGAACTAAGTTTAGGCATTGATGGAAAGATAAGCAGACTGTTGCCCTTTGCTCAATATAGGGATGGCATGCCACTTCCTCTTGACGAGAAAACTCCCCTATTACCATAAAGAGATATAGGTTTTTTCCAAGCAAATCAAATCATGATCAAACATTTGACCAATACAGACAATAAAGAGACCCTTATTATCATTGCTGGTAATTATTCATATCTGCCCACGTTATGTTTTAGTTTTTGGAGAGCTTGATGAATACAGATGACTGCCTGCTAGCACATTTTCAAGAGAGTGTATCCGTCAAACAAGCATCTGAGCATCTCTTTCCAGCTATTCAGAAAGGTGCCGAGATCCTTACACAGTGCCTTATTAACGATAGAAAAATCATTAGCTGTGGTAACGGGGGATCTGCTTCCGACGCTCAGCATTTTTCTGGAGAACTGCTGGGACGCTTTGAAATGGAGCGACCTGGGCTACCAGCTATTGCGCTAACGACGGATAGCTCTGCAATTACTGCTATAGCAAATGATTATACATATGAAGATATTTTTTCCAGACAACTACGTGCGCTTAGTCAAGACGGTGATGTACTTTTTGCCATAACAACCTCTGGAAATTCTAAAAATATCTTAAAAGCAGCAGAAACCGCACATGAAAAAAAATTAAAAGTAGTTGCATTGACAGGTGGAGATGGCGGATCTCTTTGCAAAATACTTAAGCCAAGTGACATAGAAATCCGAGTGCCAAGTGATCGCACTTGTAGAATTCAAGAAACTCACATCCTAATCATACACTGTCTCTGTGATTTGATAGACGCAGCTTTGCTTAACAATTAGCAGGTGTAGCTAAAAAGTGTCTTATTCATTTGACGCCATGCATCAAAGTAATAAATTATTTAACAACTTTTAGCGATGGTGGCGTGCTTCTATTTACTTTATCAGAAGAAGGTTTAGTAGGTAGAGCATCTGTTTCATCAGTAAATATCATACCTTGTCCGGTCTCACGAGCATAAATGCTAATTACTGATAGTGTAGGTACTGATATATGGCGATTAACTCCCTCAAACCGAGCCTGAAAGGTAACCATTTTATTATCTAAAACAAGATTGCGTGTTGCTGAAGAACTTATATTAAATACAACTTTACCTTCAGAAATATATTGCCCAGGCACCTGTAATTCCTCTTCAACAGCATCTACAACAATATGAGGCGTTAAACCATTATCTGTAATCCACTCATGCATGGCACGAATCAGATAAGGACGTTTTGGCAAGTATTCATCCACTTCTACCGCATCTCCCCTTCGAGCTCTGTAAGACTAACTTCAAAGGATGGCCTAGAAAATACCGTCTCCATATACTCTATTATTGGTTGAGCTTGGCTCGGCAACTCAATCTCTAGAATCGATAAGCGCCAAAGAATTGGCGCAATAGTGCAATCAACAAGAGAAAAATCATCGCTTAAAAAGAATTTTTTTGCGCCAAATAATTCTGCGCTAGAAACAATGCTGTCACACAATACTTTGCGACTTCTATTTGATGCTCTGCGATCATTAGTAGCAGCTATTTCATCTGCTAGTGAATACCAATCTCGTTCTACTCGGTAGAGTGCTAGACGAAACTGAGCCCTAGTTACTGGATCCACTGGCATTAATGGCGGATGGGGAAATCTTTCGTCTAAGTACTCGATTATGACACGAGAATCGTATAGAACAAGATCCCTATCAACAAGGGTTGGCACACTGTTGTATGGGTTTAAGTCAAGCAAATCCTCAGAAGAGATGCCATCTACCACATCAACAAAGTCAATATTTATACCCTTTTCAGCAAGTACTAAACGGGTACGATGACTCCACGAATCAGTGGGGTTGGAAAAAAGGGTCATGACCGAACGTCGATTAGCCATTAGCGCCATACAAAATCCCCTCAACTAACTTGAACGGTTTAATAAAGGTGGTGTTTGCCAAGGTCCGCGTTATATCCAATATATACGTTCCTCAACTAACCGAAGCAGCATCTGTGAACCTACTTAGAGAGCATAGGGCCGTTAGGACCAAATCGGTTTTTTCAGATGATTCCTCGGAGATGACAAGATTATACACACCGTCTTTAAATCTTGCTCGCAAAACGTTGGTAGTATAGTGCCTTGTTAGAGTACTGAAATGAAAAGTTACTGGAAAATAACGTTTTTCTTAGGCCAATCTACGATTATTGGTTTAGCAATTGCTTTCTTGGTTGTTCTTTTTAACCCGGATCTAGTCAACCTAAACGCCCCAAATAGTTCACTTCAAGGAAACTACTCCAATGCTGTAGCCGCTAGTGCTGACTCCGTAGTTAGCCTTCGAACGAGGGGCCGTTACACCACGGGATCTGTTGGGCAAGGACTAGGTTCTGGGGTAATAATCAGCCAAGACGGACACTTGATAACAAACTATCATGTGATAAGAGGCGCTGACCGCGTTCTAGTCCAACTTGCAGATGGTAGGTCAGCAGAACCTGAAATCATAGGCATAGATCCAGAAACAGATCTTGCGCTCCTCAAGATCAACTTGCCAGAACTTCCCTCTATAAAACTTGGTCGCAGCGATACGTTAGACATTGGACAAGTTGTTTTAGCTATTGGCAACCCTTATGGACTTAGTCAAACCGTAACCCTAGGAATTATTAGTGCAACAGGGCGCGGTCTTGGGCTCACCAACTTCGAAAATTTTATTCAAACTGATGCTGCAATCAATATTGGAAATTCTGGTGGGGCGTTAGTAAATACAAGAGGTGAGTTAATTGGAATAAATACTGCTCGTTTTACAGCCGTCGATGAAGGGGCCCCAGATGGAATTGGCTTTGCAATTCCCGTCAACTTAGTTAGAGGGGTGATTACAGAATTGGTTGAACATGGTCGTGTCATTAGAGGTTGGCTCGGCGTGGATAGCCAAAATTTACCTTTATTGCAAGCAGAATCCCTTGGCATAGACGGCTCTGCAATTGAGTTACTGAGTGTTAGTAGTCCAGCAATCTCTGCTGGCCTCTTACCAGGCGATATTATTACGCATATAAATGACAACAGAATACTTAACCATAATCAGGCTATTAATCTTGTAGCCGGTATGGGTCCTGGGCAAATTATTCAGATTCAGGGAATAAGGAGAGGTTCAGGGGCATTTGAAACACATGCAATACTCGAAGAAAGGCCATCTGCTGCTAGATGGAGAAGAGCTACTTGGAGGCTTTTTCGTGAGGGTTCGTTAACTTGGTAAACGCCGTATTTCAGCGCCTAGTTGAGAAAGCTTTTCCTCTATGCACTCATACCCACGATCTATATGATAAATCCGATCAACAGTAGTAGTCCCCTCCGCTGCAAGGCCTGCAAGCACAAGAGAAGCAGATGCTCTCAAGTCTGTTGCCATTACGGGTGCTCCCTTAAGCCGTCTAACCCCACAACTAATTGCAGTATTGCCATCTATAATTATATCAGCACCTAATCTCTGCAACTCTAGAGCATGCTGAAATCTATTTTCAAAAATAGTTTCGGTTATCTTTGCATTACCTGAAGCTACTGAATTAAGAGCGCAAAACTGTGCCTGCATATCTGTAGGAAACCCCGGGTAAGGAGCAGTAATTATATCCACAGCTTGGGGGCGCTGGCCGCTCATATCGAGTTTCACCCAATCATTTCCTGTTGTTATCTTACCTCCAGCCTCATTTAGCTTATCAAGCACCGCTTTCAAATGTTCTGTCCTTGTTCTTTTGATCGTTATACACCCCCCCGTAATCGCTGCCGCAACAAGAAAAGTACTACTTTCAATTCGATCAGGAAGAATAGAATGTTCAATACCCTTCAATGACTCAACACCCTGAATTCTTATCTTTTCTGTGCCCGCCCCTTCAATAACAGCACCCATCTTAGATAGAACTTCAACAAGATCTACAATCTCAGGTTCTTTAGCTGCATTCTCAATTACTGACTCTCCTTTCGCGAGGACTGCAGCCATAATTAAATTTTCCGTACCCGTTACCGTTACCGTATCTAGAACAAGTCGGGAACCACGAAGCTGTTTTGCGCGAGCGCGTATATAGCCATTATCAATAGTTACATCTGCCCCCATGGAACGTAGTCCATTAACATGAATATTCACAGGGCGAGCGCCTATAGCACAACCACCCGGAAGAGATACATCTGCCTGCCCGTAGCGACTTAGGAGAGGTCCTAGAACAAGAACTGAAGCACGCATTGTCTTCACAAGTTCATACGGAGCCTCAAAACGAGAAATTCCAGAGGGATCAACCTCAAGCTGAACACCGTCATGAAATGTAATACCTGCGCCTACCCATCTAAGCAACTTAACTGTAGTTGTAACATCATTTAAATGCGGAATGTTTTCCAGGATAACGGGGCTATCTGCAAGAAGGCTGGCTGTTAAAATAGGAAGTGCTGCATTCTTGGCGCCTGATATACGCACTTGGCCTGATAATGGTGAGCCACCAATGATTTCCAACTTGTCCATTAAATAATCTAGTCCGCGGCCTTCTGCTCCTCGGGGGTAAGCGTTTTTAACGCTAACGCGTGAATATCTGTCCCGACCAAACCATCAAGAGTCTGATAAACAAGTTGATGCCGGCGTAAGCTACGCAAACCAACAAATTCGGATGATATAACTAGAGCCTCATAATGTCCTTGACCATCCGTTTGAACATCAACTGTACAGCCTGGAAGGCCCTGTTTAATAAGTTTTTCTATTTTACTTGGATCCATGCATCACAAACCAAATAATACTGGGATGCACAGTTTAACGCACGTCGCATACACTTAAAAAACATGCTGAAGGCATATGGCTGTTAGAATCACCAGATATGACAAATAAATCTATTGCTATTGATACTATTTCCGTTGCTCGGCAGGTGCTAGAGATCGAATCAAATGCGATTACCTCACTAATTCCAAAGCTAGGAGAGGATTTCCTGACGGCTTGTCAAATCTGTTTTGAGGCCCAAAAAGAACAAGCGCGAATAGCAGTGATTGGAGTTGGAAAATCCGGGCATATTGGAAATAAGATTGCTGCCACACTTGCTAGCACAGGTTCGCCTTCTTTTTTTGTTCATGCCGCAGAAGCACGTCACGGTGATATGGGAATGATTACGGCAAACGACGTAATACTAGTTATATCAAATTCAGGAGAGACCGAAGAAATCAATGCGCTTCTGCCTCTAATCAAACGACTTAAACTGCCATTGATCACTATGACAGGAAATCCAAACTCAACGTTTGCAAAAGCATCAACTGTAAATCTTGATATTAGAGTTGAAGAAGAGGCCTGCCCGCTAAACTTAGCTCCTACTGCAAGCACTACTGCTGCTTTAGCAATGGGTGATGCCCTTGCCATTGTTCTCCTTACTAAGCGTGGCTTTAGGGCAGAAGATTTTGCAAATTTTCATCCAGGCGGAACATTAGGAAAACGTCTGCTTGTGCGAATCGAAGATATTATGCATGTAGGCGATGAACTTCCAAAAGTGAACTACAAAACCCCAATAAGTGAAGGGCTTCTAGAGATGTCGCAAAAAAGTCTCGGAATTACTGCAGTTGTGGGAGATGATTTTAGGCTGCTTGGTGTATTTACTGATGGAGATCTGCGACGAACCCTAGATCGTCGTATAGATATACATGAAACATCAATAAGTAAAGTTATGACTTCTGGGGGCAAAACAATCCAACAGAATCAACTAGCAATAGAAGCTGTACACATCATGGAAACCAACGGAATTACTGCATTGCTCGTGCTCGACTCAGAGAAAAAACTCGTAGGTGCTCTTAATATTCATGACTTATTTAGAGCGGGAATAATGTAATGAAAAATGAGCTTTGGAAAAAAAATATAAGGCTCCTAGCTCTAGATGTTGACGGAGTTCTAACTGATGGCAGTCTTTACTACGGCCAAAATGGCGAGTTGATGAAAAAATTTAATGTGCATGATGGTGCCGGCATAAAGGCAGTATGTGATGCAGGAATAGAGGTTGCAATTATTTCATCCCGTGAAACAAAAATTGTAACTAACAGGATGAATGAATTGGGAGTTAAGAATATATTACAAGGGATTGAAGATAAATTGAGCGCCCTGAATTCTCTTGCTAAAAAGATGGACATAGATTTGAATGCTGTAGCTTATGTCGGTGATGACATAGCAGATTTAAAAGTGCTAGAGAAAGTTGGTCTTGCTATCACTGTCAAAAACGGACAAAACGAAGCAAAACAAAAAGCTCATTACTGTACAACAGCAAATGGCGGCGAAGGAGCTGTTAGAGAGATTTGCGAACTATTATTAATGCATCGTTAAATTCTTGCGAAGACCAACATGGATGGAAAAAATACACTGACATTTATAGCGCTACTTTCATTTGCCATCTTGACGTGGTTGTGGGGACATAATGACTCAACAATGGACGCTGTCCAAACCCATAATAGATCAAGTCTTCTTGGCTATTACGTGGTAGATGCCGAAATTTTTAGTTCTGATAAAGACGGAAAACCGCTTTATTGGGTTAAAGCAGCTACGGCCAGAGAAGAACCTGATAGCAATCATCTAATTCTTAATGATGTAACAGCTGAATATAATTCTTCAAGTCAAATTTCGTGGGCTTTAAAAGCATCTTATGGAGAAATATCTACAAGTGATACTTACATCGATCTTAGTGGTGACGTACATCTCAGCACAAACGAAGAAGGCACAGGAATCACCACTATTCAAACTGTGCAGTTGCGCCTAGATTCAGAAAACTTCGTTGCGGAAACATCTGCTCCTGTTAGTGTGCTAATTGGAAATCACTACCTAGAGGCAATCGGACTTCGGCTAGATTTGAAGGCTAACCAATTGGCGTTAGAATCAAGTATAAATGGCCTATTCTATCCATAATCTAGGGTTTGCATTAACACTGCTCATAATCCCTGTTCTTGTGCTATCCCAACAGGTGAGTGCACCCCTTCCCATTTCTTTGGATGCTGACTCATCTTCTTTTGATAGAGATTCAAATGCCGTGGTATTCAATGGATTACGCATTGCGCAGGGTGATTTAACTATTGAATCTGACCGTGCTGAAGCTACAGGACTTAACTTTGAAATGAGCAATTGGATTTTTGAGGGTAATGTCAGAATTGCTATCGACTCAGCCAATATAACTTCATCAAATGCGACATTATCTTTTCAGGACCATGAATTACATATAGTAAAACTGCAAGGGAACCCAGCGACTTTTGAAGATTTTAGCGCAACTAGAGAAGAGTCTATTATTGGAGGTGCCACTAGTCTGGAATATGATAACCGCGAAAGAACTTTACATATGATCGGGGGTGCCTGGCTTAACGAAGGCCCAAATCAATTTCGTGGATGCGATCTAATTTATGATATTGATGAGGAACAAATTACTTCTGGGTCCTCAGAGTGTGGAGAACCATTAGTAATTACAATTCTTCCACCTTCGGAAGAACAATAGACTACAGAATCTCCATGAACAGACTCGAAGCCATCGGCATCAGCAAGCGTTATAAGACACTACAAGTAGTAAATAATCTTTCCATTTCCATTAATAGCGGTGAGGTTGCTGGTCTTCTAGGGCCTAATGGCGCTGGAAAAACTACGGCTTTCTACATGATTGTAGGTTTGATTCGCTGTGATCAAGGAAAAATCATATTAGACGGAACAGATATAACTCACCTTCCAATCCACAAAAGAGCCCTAAAAGGATTAGGATACCTCCCTCAAGAGGCCTCTATTTTTCGCAAACTCACTGTTATAGAAAATATTCAAGCTATCCTTCAGACCCGTCAAGACCTAGACCAAGCAGCTCAACAAAAGATAGCTGAAGAACTAATGGAGGAACTAAATATTACACATGTTAGGGACACTCTCGGCCTGTCTCTATCCGGTGGGGAACGAAGACGTGTTGAAATTGCAAGAGCGCTGGCAGCTGAGCCTAAGTTCATCCTGCTAGATGAGCCTTTCGCTGGTGTGGACCCTATTTCTGTACTGGATATTCAAAGAATTATTCGCCACCTCACAACAAAAGATATTGGAGTACTCATAACTGACCATAATGTCAGAGAAACTCTAGGCATATGCGGGCACGCTTATATCTTAAATGGTGGTAACTTGATCGCTTCAGGCACACCAGAGGAAGTTCTTTCAAACCAGAATGTACGTGATGTATATCTTGGAGAAGGTTTTTCTCTATAGTACCGACCAGATGTAATGCTTAAACTTTCACAACAAACTAGACTTTCCCAAAAACAAAAAATGTCGCCACAAATGCAGCAAAATATTGGGCTATTGCTGCTTCCTGCTTTAGACCTAAAAGAGCTAATCGAGTCATCGCTTAATGAAAACATTATGCTTGAAACGGACAGTCTTGAGTTGGACGAATCTAATGATTTGGCGAATATCTCAGAGCCACTACTAAAAGATGGAGAGATACTGCAAACAGAGAATGAAATAACTTTAGATGACACACAAATTGGATCAGCTGTGGAGTGGGCTCATGACAATACGATTGGCGAATCAGATAAGCCAAAAAATCTAGAACTACCAGATAATTATAATGAAGTTGCTGATCCAGCAGGGAAAACGCTTAAAGATCATCTCCTATGGCAACTTGAAATGGAAAGACTCGGTTCTAGAGAAGCAATCATTGGTCAAGTCATAATAGACTCAATTGATGAAGATGGATATCTTAAACTTTCAACTAAGAATCTTATTGAAATATTACTTCCTGAAATAGTCAGCAATGAGGCAGAGATTGAAAAAATTATCAATGGTATTCAAGCTTTTGAACCATCTGGAATCGCTGCTCGTACTCTAAGCGAATGCATATTATTGCAGCTAGAAGAAATTGATCCCTCGACACCAGAACTGACCCTCGCTCAAACTATTGCACGTGAGTTAGATTCTGTTCCTATGCCTGCGGAATTAAATAAAACGCTAAAAAAAAATTTACAAATTAGTAATAATGATCTTGAAGCAGCTTGGCTATTAATACAAAGCTGCAACCGACAACCTGGTCTTCTTATAAATTCATCAGAACCTGACTATATAATTCCTGATGTTTATGCAAAAAAAAATGATAAAGGCTGGTTTGTAGAATTAAATACATCAGATATTCCAAAAATAAAAATTAATGATCAATATTTAGGCCTATTAGAAAAAAAAGAGTCATTTAGCCCAGCAAATAAAATGCTTGAAGAAGCAAAATGGCTCATTCGAGGACTTGAGCAAAGAGAAATAACAATAGATAAAGTTGCAAAAGCTATTATAAAAAAACAAGAAAACTTTTTAGACTATGGAGAAGAGCATATGCAGCCAATGATTATGAGTGACATAGCTCATGAAATTGGCATGCATGAATCAACTATTTCACGTATAACAAATAACAAATACATGCACACTCCTAGAGGAATTTTTGAACTGAAATTCTTTTTTTCAAGTAGCATAGGAACTTCTGAAGGGAAAAAATCTTCTGTTTCTGTGAAAGCAAAAATACGAAAGCTTATTTCTACTGAAAATTTAGCTAGTCCACTAAGCGACGAAAAAATTACTGCGCTTTTAATAAAAGATGGAATTAACGTAAAAAGAAGAACTGTGGCAAAGTATAGAGAATCAATGAATATTCCTTCTTCAAGCAAAAGAAAAATGTAGGTATGAGTTAATCAATTTTTCACAAGATCAAATTCATTGCTATAAAAACAGAGAAACATGGATGCGCATAGTCATAATTAGTGGGCTTTCAGGGTCGGGGAAAAGTGTAGCGCTTCATGTACTTGAGGATCTGGGTTTCTATTGCATAGATAATATTCCAGTTCGACTGCTAAGCTCATTTGTTAGTGAAATTTCACCTGACAAAAATCCATCATACGCTAGTGTAGGCGTGGGCTTAGACGCTCGCAATATGCACGATATCAAACTCCTGCGAGAGGAAATAAAAAAACTTAGAAATACTGGGGCAACTTGTGAAGTAATTTTTCTTCAGGCTAAGAATGATATTTTATTATCAAGATTTAGCGAAACTCGCAGAAAGCATCCTTTAACTTTTAAAAATATGGATTTAAATGAAGCAGTATCTAAAGAGAGAGAACTGCTTGGACCAATCATTGACATTGCAGATCTCATAGTAGATACAACCAAATCTAATATAAACGAGTTAAGAGAACTTATAGAAAACCGCATTAAATCGCGCAAGGAAGGAAATCTTTCAATACTTGTCCAGTCCTTCGGTTACAAACACGGACTTCCTCCTGAAGCTGACTTTGTTTTTGACGTTCGATGTCTTCCAAATCCTTATTGGGAAAAAAATCTCCGCCCACTTAATGGACTGAACGAGAAAGTTATAAATTTCCTTAACAAACAATCCTCTGTAAGCTGCATGATAGAAGATATCACAAAATTTCTTAATGACTGGATACCTTGCTATCAGGATTTTCAAAGAGCCTACCTTACAATTGCGATTGGTTGTACAGGAGGACAACATAGATCTGTCCACATTGTGGAAAATGTAGCAAAAAAAATAGCAACAGAAACGGAAATTCAGATAATTCACCGCGAACTGAATTAGCGCTGCCGATAAATTAATTTAATAAAAACTCCCGCAACTCTTCTTCTAATGCTATTGCATCACTATACCCAATCCCTATCAGCTCGCGAGTAAAGCCAGACTCAAAAAGCAAATAGCTAACAAGGCGCATATCATTGTCCTTCTTAAGGCCTAAGCCTTGTAATACCAGGCGCAGAGCTCTTGGTAACTGTTGAATATAGTGAGCAGCAACCTCTCTAATGTCTATTTTTGGCACCACGACAAGTGTTTTGATAGGGCGAAAATGCTCTGTAGAGCCTTGTTTATTCTGATCAGATTTTAGCAACACGTGGTTAATTTGATTTAGTCGCTCCAGATCAGTTGAAAGACCATCCATAAACAACGTATCTAGCATGTAGCCTGCAAGGGTTCCAAGACTTGGGAAACTTGCAGAACTATTTTTATTTGATTCTGAGTTAAGCTCCTCGTCTCTGACACCAATAACTAACATACGGTCAGCTCCAAGATGAATTGCTGAGCTCAAAGGTGCACTATGCCGCATTGCGCCATCGCCGTAATACTCTCCATCAATCATTACGGGTGGAAAGACAAAGGGCACCGCAGAACTTGCCATAAGATGTTCTACATTTATTTTTGATCGCTTTCCAACTCGCCTTTTTCGTACCCAAGGAAAAAGGCTTTCAGCTCCTTGAAAAAAAGTTACTGATTGAGGCGAACTATATGCAGATGCAGTAATGGCCAAAGCATCAATATGTCCTTTTTCAATAGAGCGCCCAATGTGATCAAAATTAATATTACGCTCAAGCAATTCACGAAGTGGTTGATTATCCAATAATGATCTAGGGTTCCTGTATCCTAATCCTCCTAAAGCTAAAGCAGCCATCCAGTGAAAACTGGATTTGATCATTGTCCAGTTATCAGCGCGGCACACTTGTGTGATTGTAAAGTTCGCCCATACTTTCTCCATCTCTGAAACTGCAGAACGAAAGCTTAATGCTCGACTCGCAAGGACTGCGGCATTGATGGCCCCTGCAGAAGTGCCTGAAAGAATTGCAAATGGATTATGTGCGCCCTTAGGCAGGAAGGACGCAACGGCTTTTAGAACACCTACCTGATATGCCCCTCGTGCACCAGCCCCTGGAAGGATCAACGCCTTCTTACCGATTTCTGTCACGCCTCTCAATGTCCGTATTACTGGATGGAACCTTTAGAATGCGTAAAGTGTTCGTGCCTCCCGGAACTCCAGCCAAATCTCCAGATGTAAAAAGCACCAAATCACCGGAAACAACAGCACCTGCACGTTCTAAAACCTGAATAGCACTTCTATCTATTTCCCCGGGCTCAGCATTAACAACATCAAAAGGCGCTGGATAGACACCGCGATAGAGGGCAACACGCCAACGAGTAGTCTCATGCCTAGTAAATGCATATATAGGTATGTTACTTCGCACTCTAGACATCCATCGACTCGTTGAACCAGATTCAGTGAGTGTGATTATTGCGCTTACATGCAAATGATTTGCTGTATACATCGCAGCTAATGCTATAGCTTCATCAACATAGGAAAATACATCTTCAAGTCGGTAATTTTTAGGCCTACTGAACAATTCATGCTTTTCTGCACCAATGCACAACTCGCCCATAGTCTTCACTGCTTGATCTGGGTATTTGCCGATAGCAGTCTCTGCTGAAAGCATAACTGCATCTGTGCCATCCATAACAGCATTAGCAACATCAGAAACCTCAGCTCTAGTTGGTGAAGAATTTGCAATCATCGATTCAAGCATTTGTGTAGCTGTAATAGAAACTTTATTCTGAAGACGGGTTCTCTTTATCAAACTTTTTTGTAAACCGGTCATTGCCGCATATCCTACCTCTACAGCAAGATCGCCACGAGCAACCATAATCACATCACTAACATCAATTATTTCAGCAATATTCTCAACAGCCTCTGCTCGCTCTATTTTTGCGACGATATGTCCCTGACCACCCGAGAGATGCAACAATTTTCTTGCCTCTCGTATATCTTCAGCATTTCTGGCAAATGAAACAGCTACGTAATCCATCCCAAGCTCAGCTGCTACTTCAATGTCTTTTCTGTCCTTATCAGTGAGAGCTGGAGCTGATAGACCTCCACCTTTTTTGTTGAGCCCTTTGTGGTTAGCTAATAATCCGCCCTCCTTTACTTGACATATGATCTGGTTACCCTCCACAGAAGCAACATCTAGAACTATTTGTCCATCATCAAGCAATAAAATATCTCCAGAACTTACATCATTTTTTAGATCGTCGTAGGCCACACCCACACTTCTCTCATTGCCATCATCTGGCCCTAGATCTGTATCTAGAACAAAAGTCTGTCCTTGCTTGAGATAAGCAGAACCTTCTTTAAAGGATTCAATCCTAATTTTGGGTCCCTGGAGATCCCCCATGATGCCAACATAGCGATTTAGTTTTGATGCGATTGCTCGAACTTGCTTTACTCGCTCTCTTTGTTCTTCAGCAGCATCATGAGAAAAGTTGAATCTAAGAACATCGGCACCAGCATGAATTAGAGATTCTATAGCCACTGGATCCTCTGTCGCCGGACCCAAAGTTGCAACAATTTTAGTCCGTCTTACAGAACCAAGAGTGTATTTATCCACAAAAACTCCCAAAGACTTAACCAATACTATACCCCAGCATCATTATATTACTGGGAATAGGATTCATTTTTCTCTGGAGCGCTCCTCAAGAATAGCAACAGCAGGAAGTTTTTTCCCCTCTAGAAATTCCAGAAATGCTCCACCACCGGTTGAAATATATGATATCTGCTTTGATATGCCGTATTGATCTATAGCAGCCAAAGTATCTCCGCCACCTGCTATAGAAAAGGCTTCACTCACAGAAATAGCTTCAGCTATAGATTTCGTTCCAGAAGCAAATTCCGTATGCTCAAATACACCCAAAGGACCATTCCATAGTATTGTTTTAGCATCGTTAATCCGATCACAGTAATTGCGACTAGTTTCAGGACCAATATCCAGAATCATATCGTTACCCAAAACCCCTGAAATTTTCTTAAGGCTACCTTTCGCTGAGTCATCCAAGCTTTCACCTACAATGACATCGGTAGGCAGAGGGATAGTGATATTGCCAAATTCGCCTTTCAACACACGTTCTGCAAACCCAAGCATACTAGGCTCATGCAGTGATCGTGCAACTGGCATACCACTTGCCGCTAGAAAGGTATTAGCTATTCCCCCACCGAGTATCAATTGATCAGCTTGACCAGCTAGAGTCTCTAGAACGTGAATCTTGGTAGATACTTTAGAACCGCCAACAATAGCTATAACAGGTCGGTTAGGTTTATCTAAAACATTACCAAGGGCTTCGAATTCCCCTACCAATAATGGCCCAGCACAAGCAATTGGAGCATATGCTGCTACACCATATGTGCTTGCATGAGCACGATGGGCTGTTCCAAAAGCGTCCATTACATACACATCACAGAGGCTTGCCATGCGCTTAGCCAGTTCATGGTCGTTTGCTTTTTCGCCTCTTTCAAAACGCACGTTCTCACACATTACTGGATTGCTATTCTCATTTATCCCATTAAGCCACGAACGCTTTAATGAAACAGGACGCTTAATGAGCTCAGCCAAACTTTTAGCAACAGGCGCAAGAGAAAGTTCTTCCGTGAAATAACCTTCCTCCGGCCTACCGAGATGAGACATCAATATAACTTGAGCACCATTATTAATGGCAAATTGGATTGTTGGTAAAGCTGCCCTTATCCGTCTATCACTTTTAACCTTTCCATCTTTAATAGGCACATTTAGATCCGCACGAATCAGAACTCGTTTACCTTTTAATGGAATATCCGTCATCTGCTTGACGGAAAGTGTCATAAATCCGTCTCCGTTATTTTGCGTTTGCAAGTGCTAGAGTTGTATCAAGCATGCGATGAGAGAATCCCCACTCATTGTCATACCAAGCACATACTTTTACCAAATCACCAGAAACTTTGGTAAGCCCTGAATCGAGTATTGAAGATGCGGGGTTATGATTAAAGTCCATTGATACAAGCGGCTCATCTGTATAAGCAAGGACACCAGCCATCTCATTCTGACTTGCCAGTTTAACTGCCTCATTCAACTCTTCCACTGAAGTGGGTCGATCGGCTATAAAGGTAAGATCAACAACTGATACATTAATGGTGGGCACTCTAACAGCAAAACCATCTAGACGGCCTTCTAGCTCTGGCAACACTAAACCAACAGCCGACGCTGCACCAGTCTTAGTAGGAATCATTGACTGTGTGGCAGAACGTGCGCGCCTCAAGTCCTTATGATTAGCATCCGTCAAGACTTGATCATTCGTATATGCGTGTATGGTGTTAAGCAAACCTTGTTTAATTCCTACTTTGTCATGAAGAACCTTTACCAATGGAGCCAAAGCATTAGTCGTACAAGATGCATTAGAAACTATCTGATCAGAAGACTTTAAGATATGATGATTCACTCCATAAACTATGGTTGCGTCCACCCCCCCACCAGCGGCAGCTGAAATTAACACTTTGCTAGCCCCCGCTTCTATATGGACAGATGCCTTTTGCCTTGAAGCGAATTTCCCCGTACTTTCTAAAACAACATCTATTCCCAGTTCTCTCCATGGAAGATTAGCTGGATTCTCTTCAGTATAAAGACGGATATCATCGCCATCGACAGTCAAAATACCATCACCAGCTATTACTTCATAAGGGAAGGGCCCGTGTGCTGTGTCGTAGCGAGTCAAATGAGCACATGTTTTCTCATCACCACGTCCGTTAATTGCCACAATCTGCAACTCGTTACGCAAGTCGCCCTCATATAGAGCCCTTAAAACGGTTCTACCAATGCGACCATATCCATTGATCGCAATCTTGACTGACATATTTATCTCCTATATGGATCTTTGGTTAGCGATAACGAATTAAAAATTTTTATGCTGAGAGCAACTCATATGCAGCACGCTCAATAGCCTTTTCTGTGAAGCCGTAATGTTCAAATAATAAATTTGCTGGCGCAGATTGGCCAAAGGTCTCCATACCAATCACATCCCCCTTGCCATTTATATATCTCCACCAGGAATCCTTCGCACCAGCCTCTATAGCCAATCTTTTGGCAGTTGAATTAGGAAGAACATGAGACCTATATTCCTTTGACTGTGCATCGAAAATTTCCGTACATGGCATAGAGACAACACGCACATTAATACCATCCATAAATAACTTTTTGGCTGCAAGAAGTGCCAATTTTACCTCTGAACCAGTTGCCATAAGAATGAGCTCAGGATCATCTTCACAGTCTAATAAAATATAACCACCACGAGATATTAATTGTATCTCGCTGTCCGTTCGTTCTACATGCGGCAATCCCTGTCTCGTGAGTATCAAGCTTGTAGGTCCATTTTTTCTTTCTATTGCAGCACGCCATGCTACCGCTGTCTCCACAGCATCACAGGGACGCCAGACTTGCATGTTCGGCATTGCGCGAAGACTTGCTATATGCTCTATAGGTTGATGTGTCGGACCATCTTCGCCTAACCCAATAGAGTCATGGGTTAGTACTAAAATGCTTTGTATTTTCATTAAGGCAGCCATTCTCAATGCATTACGAGCATAGTCTGAGAAGACTAAAAATGTGCCACTATATGGGATAAAGCCTCCATGCAAGTTCACGCCATTTAATATTGCTGTCATTCCAAATTCACGGACACCAAAGTAAATATAATTTCCTTTGGCGTTCGTACTATCGATAGCAGTTGATTTACTATGAAAGGTATTATTAGAACCTGTTAAATCAGCTGATCCACCTAACAACTCAGGCAAAAGAGGGGCATAGGCTTCTAGAGCTCGCTGAGATGATTGTCGTGTAGCCACATCTTTTGCTTCTTTTGCTATTGTAGAAATGACTGAAGCAGCTTGTTCTTTCCAATTCTCAGGAAACCGACCTTCCATTCTTCGCAAGTACTCTTTGGCAAGCTCTGGATAATGAGTTTGATAGGCATCAAAACGTTCCTGCCATTCAGCCTCCAAGCTTGCACCTTCAGGCTTAGCATCCCATGCACTCTTTATATCTGGCGGAATGGAAAATGGCGGGTGATTCCAGTCAAGTTCTGCTCGCACCGCAGCGATTTCATCTGTACCGAGCGGCGCGCCATGAGTTGCTGCTGTGCCTTCTTTGTTTGGCGATCCATAACCAATTACTGTCTTACAAATTATGAGCGATGGTTGCTGATTTTGAGCCTGAGCGCTCTTTATTGCAGTACTTATGCTTTCCGCATCATGCCCATCAACGCTATCAAGTACATGCCAGCCATAGGAGCGAAAACGTTCTGCTGTATTGTCTGTGAACCAACCAGAGGTCTCGCCGTCTATTGAAATACCATTGTCATCATAAAGTGCAATTAATTTTCCAAGCCCCAGTGTGCCAGCAAGAGAACAGGCTTCATGGGAAATTCCCTCCATCAAACAACCATCGCCAAGGAATACATAAGTATAATGATCTACAATCTTTATATCTGGTTGATTGAAGTAGGCGGCCAGTGTCTTCTCTGCCAAAGCCATTCCTACAGCGTTAGCCAAACCCTGCCCTAACGGGCCTGTAGTAGTTTCGATACCAATATCTAGATCGCGCTCAGGATGTCCAGCTGTTCTCTGCCCAAATTGACGAAACTGCTTCAATTCTTCCATCTCAATGGGATATCCAGAAAGATGAGCCAAAGAATAAAGCAACATAGACCCATGGCCATTTGACAAAACGAAACGATCACGATCAAACCAACGTGGATTCAAAGGATTGTGCTTCAGAAAATCGTTCCACAAAACTTCGGCTATATCAGCCATCCCCATAGGCATCCCCGGATGTCCTGAGTTAGCTTGCTCGACTGCTTCCATCGACAGCACACGTATCGCATTAGCGAGCTGTCTTCTAGGAGGTCTAACGGTCACCGAATGTTCTTTTGTATTAGCGCCATCAGATAATTTTTTAATATTGGCTCTATATGAGGTGGCGATTGTCTCTCAGGGGAGATGGTTTCCGCAACCTACTTGAGCCTCAAGTTGGGTATTATCCATTCTATCTTGTACAACTAAGAACCTAAACTAACCCTGCTTTTTTTACAAAATGATCAAAAAAGAAAAAATAAAAAAATCCTATACACTTCTCCAAATCACAGACTTACACCTTCAGGCGTCGCCAAAGAGCCAAATGCGCGGGCTATTAACTCAATCTACTTTTGAGGCTGTCTTAGATCATGCAAAACTTAATTTACATTGGCCACCAGACGGGATCTTAGTAACCGGAGATATAGTTCAGGATGGAAGTCGCGCAGGTTATGATCGATTTAAGAAAACTTTTCATGCTTATGACATCCCTATACTGTGTATTCCAGGAAATCATGATGACCCAATCATAATGAGGGAGTTGCTTGATGAACCTCCTTTTCAATTCTGTGGCAAAGTTAAATTTGGTAAGTGGCAAATTTTACTGCTCAGTACATTTCAGGATGGTAAGCATGCTGGTGCTATTGACAGAGTGAGCTTGGAAGCTTTGAAAAAATCACTAGAAAATCCAGCTAATGAGCATGTAGTGATATGTATGCATCATCAGCCACTACAAATGGGTAGTGCTTGGCTAGACTGTATCGGTCTCGAAAATTCTGAACAGTTTACAGAAATTATAAACAAGCATGAATCTGTACGAGCTGTTCTATGGGGGCATGTACACCAAGCATCAGAAAAAAGAATTAATGGGGTTAGATGGCTGAGTACTCCATCTACTTGTTCTCAGTTTTTACCAAATAGCGAATCGTTTGCTTTAGATAACCAACCCCCAGGCATGAGATGGATAAAACTTGGGGAAATGGGACAAATTAAGACCTATGTAGAATGGATAACCTATTTTTAATCTCTAAAATCAAAGGGCTCTGACAATCCAACATTAGCGATTGTTATTTATTCTTTATGGCAAACATAGTAGCTAAAAATTTTAGCCTCTCTAGTGGGTCATCCATTGCTAATGAGCTTTGTTTGTTTGCTAGATTTAACGGCATAATCTCCGAAAGGCGATGTCCAACCCAGGCAGCGTTATCATATTTTTTTAAGATATTCTTATAAATTGGGACATCTAACGTATCTAAAACTTCCTTTAGAATGTTCACTAGATGTGCATATTTATCGGGAACAGGGATATTTGGCTCATCAGAAATTTCTTGGACTTTACCTATGTAGAGGCCATCAGCACGTTTTTCCGACGAATTCAGTCGAAACTTCTGCTGTCCCTCCGCAGTAATACCTAGCAAACAGTCCCTACCCTGATCCCAGTCTACAATTTTAGCAATGGTTCCAGTTGCAACAGTTTCTGAATTACCCGCCTCTTCCCCGTCTGTGATTAACAATACACCAAATCCGCTATTCTCCCTCAAGCAGCTACTGATCATTGCTAAATAACGAGGCTCGAAAATTCTAAGCTTAAGAGGTCCGCATGGGAAAAGGACACTTTTAAGGGGGAACAATGGCAACCATGCTTTATCCATATGCATCTCAGAAACAGCAAATACTGAAACTATTAATTCTGATTTTTTAAAACTTTTTGAAGCTTATTCCTTAAGCCTCGAAAATCCCCATTTGACATCATAACCACACAATCACCATCCTTAAGATCAGCTAAAAGGTTAGCTAACATTGAATCAACATCCCCGCAAACTGTTAACTTTGAGCCCAAAGCAACCAATTCCAACCCAGGATCCCACTGCAAATCCTCTCCTGCAAGAACGAAAATACGATCCGCTTCTTTTAAAGCCTTGTTTAGCAGATCTTTGTGAATTCCCATCCTCATTGTGTTAGATCTTGGCTCTATAACAACAACAATACGTGACTCTCTGTGTCGTTTTCTTAAAGCCTCTATGCTTGCTCTGATTGCGGTAGGATGATGAGCAAAATCATCGTAAAGTGTAATACTAGAATTTACCTCTTTCTTCTCTAACCTCCTCTTTACCCCTTGAAAATCAGATAAAGCATTAATGGAATCTTCTATGGCAACTCCCACATGATCAGCAGCACTAATAGCAGCAAGTGCATTTTCTATATTATGTTTTCCATATAATCCCCAAACTGCCTCTCCAATTTTTTTTCCTTCTCGATAAATTCTAAATTCAGAGCCTGACTCACTCTGGTTAAAATTTGCAGACCAAGTTGCTGGATCGTCCACTCCAAAAGTCTCAACAGAAGTCCACACCCCTCTCAGTAATAGTTCCTTAATATTCGGATCAGACCCATTTATCTTTATAGAGCCGTTCGGCGGGATAGTTCTCAAAAGTTGATGAAATTGCCAAAGTACAGCGTCTAAATCAGCAAATATATCGGCATGGTCATATTCGATATTTGTTATTGACAACGTATTAGGGCGATAGTGAAGAAATTTTGAACGCTTATCAAAGAAAGCCGTATCGTACTCATCTGCCTCTATAACAAAAAAATCAGATTCTCCAAGCCTCGCAGATACGCCAAAGTTTAGAGGAACGCCTCCTATGAGAAATCCTGGAGAACACTTAGCATGCTCAAGAATCCATGCAAGCATACTGCTAGTTGTCGTCTTGCCATGGGTGCCCGCTATAGCGAGCACCCATTTATCCTTTAATATATTTTCGTATAGCCATTGAGGACCAGAAATATAGGGGATATCTGTTTTAAGCAACTCCTCTATAGCAACATTGCCTCGAGAAAGACCATTACCTATAACAACACAATCTGCCTTCTCATTGATAAACTGAGCACCGTATCCTTTCTGCACAGGAATTCCCAATTTGATCAACTGTTCACTCATTGGAGGATAAAAATTCTCATCAGAACCAGAAACCTGATGTCCCGCAGCTTTTGCTATTGCAGCAAGCCCGCCCATAAATGTTCCACAAATCCCAAGTATATGAATATTCATTAGCCAGTTAACGGAAACATGTAATCGCGTATTGCAAAAGACATCATTACGTACCCTACAACGATTAGAGTTCCAACAAAATATGTTTTTTCGCTTGCCTTAGCTAATATGAAAGCGGCGATATCCATTGTCCAAATAAATAAAGCTAAGTAAATAAATACCCCGATCATCGAGTTATTACCTAAATTTCTGGAGGCGTCTATCCAAACTAAGATAGGAATTCTGGTAAGCCCTACCATAGTTTGTGCGCCAAATAAGGCTGTAGCAGTCTGAAGAAAACGATGAGAGTGACCAAATGCCTTCAGGACACCCCAAATGAAAATAATATCGAAAAACAATTCAAGTACGATTAAACCTACGAACCCAAGGTACAATCTAATTCCGAGTATATTTAATTCTAAAAATCGCTCTGCTGGGTCACTTAATGATAATGAAAAAAGTCCTGTTGCAAGAAATGAGGCAATGACTAACGAAAAAAGAAATTGAGATGCAGGCATCTCATCAGGACCTCGTTTATGAAATGCCACATCAATGAACGCTAATATCAACCGCCACAAACGAATGCTCCTATGTTATTAATCAGAATTGTTCTCCAGCTAAGTGTAAAAGAAAGCCATGAAGGGAACAGACCTTTTTATAAATAATAAAAGCGCGCTTACTGAACTAATCTCTGAAATATCAGGGGAACCAATTATTTCCCTAGATACAGAATTTATGCGGGAAAGCACCTATTACCCAGAGCTCTGCTTGATACAGATAGCTACTTCTAATCTGGCGGTTTGTATAGATTGTTTAGCAGATCTTGATTTGGATGTATTTTTCGAAGTGCTTTTAGCGAAAGATAAAATTTGGCTCTTGCACAGCGCCCGCCAAGATTTAGAGGTCCTGTATAAACTCACGAATAGGCTTCCAGCACACCTGATTGACACTCAGCTAGCCGCAGCATTGCTAGGTTATCCACCGCAAATAGGACTTCAAGACCTGACCCATAAACTACTAAAAATTGAACTAGATAAATCTTTATCAAGAACAGATTGGACAAAACGTCCGCTCTCGACGCCTGCCCTTAAGTACGCTCTTGATGATGTGCGATATCTTTTAAGCTTATGGGAAAAATTACGACCAAAGCTAGAAAACAGCGCTCGGTTAAACTGGTTTAAAGAGGACTGCCAACACGCTCTTCACGCACCATTAATCACTCCCTCTGTAACTCTCTGGGAACGTCTTAAAGGCCTAGGCTCATTAGACCCTAGATCCCAATACGCAGCTCTTTGTCTAACAGAATGGCGAGAGAAGTGTGCGCAGAAGCTTAATCGCCCAAGACGCTGGATAATGAGTGACCAGCTACTGCTAATTACGGCAAACATCATCCCAGAAACACAAGAAGAACTTGCTTCTATTACAGATATGCCTGAACGACTTGCGAAGCGCTTTGGCAATGAAATCCTAAAGACCATAAATGACTATCAAGATATCGAAAAAATGAAACGAGTTGAAAAACGTATTAACAGGCCACGTCACAAAAAAGCCAATCTGAAACAACTCAAAAATTGCCTTTTAGAGCGTGCTCATGAACTTGGAATCGAACCTGAGGTGCTTGCTAGCCGCAAAGAACTAATTGGTTTAGCTGTTGGTAATCTTTCTGGCAGACTTGAAAAGGGCTGGAGATCAAACGAAATAAACTATTTCAAACCAATAAAAACGGACCCTGATCAAAAAACCTAATTCATCTAAGAAACAAGAACCTTCTTAAGGCTTGCATAGACCTCATCTGCAATACCATTTGCATCAATCACTCGCAGAATACCCCTATCAGCGTAGAACTCAATTAAGGGCTCAGTTTCTCTTTTATACACGCGAAGTCTATTTCGAATCGTATCTTCATTATCATCAGCTCTTTGCAGAAGTTCACCTCCGTTTGTCAGACATTCTTCCAACTCTGCCTTAGTTGAAAAGTAGATATTAAGAAGTTTGCCTGTTTTAGAACAAGTCCTTCGTCCTGTCAGTCGTTTAATCAAAATCTCAAAGTCAACATCCATTAAGATGGCAGCATCTAAACTTTGATCTAAATCGATTAGAACCTGATCTAGACTTTCTGCTTGGCCTAGATTTCTTGGAAAACCATCAAGCAAATAGTCTTTTGCAGTATCACTCGCAGCCAGCCTATCTTTAATAATCCCCAAAACAATATCATCAGAAACTAATTCGCCATTTTTCATGTGAGCATCGGCCCGTAATCCTAATTCAGTGCCTGCCGCAACTGCCTCTCGCAAAAGCTCTCCCGTTGAAATTTGAGGCAATCCCATATCTGTTTGGAGCTTAAACGCCTGAGTACCTTTTCCAGAACCAGGTGCACCAAGCAAGACAATTCGCATTTAGAACTCTCCTATTACTAAAAAGCATAAATTAATACTGATAAAACTAGCCTGATAAAGTCGTACCGTCAAACAGAAGCATTCATTTGATATCCTGCGTCTTTTAGAATAGTCGAAACGAATATTCTTGGGAGCAGCAGTGAAACAAAATGGTTTTTATGCGCAGTCAGGAGGGGTTACAGCTGTTATCAACGCCACGGCATGTGGCGTACTAGAAACTGCCCGAAAAAAGAAAGGGCAAATAGGTAAAATTTATGCTGGCCAGAATGGCATTATCGGCGCTCTTACTGAAGATTTTATTGATACAAGCAAAGAAACTAACAAGGCCATAGCTGCCTTACGTCATACCCCTGGGGGGGCCTTTGGCTCTGCCCGATATAAACTAAAAGGACTGAAAGAAAATCTAGCTGAGTATGAGCGTTTAATAGCGGTTTTCAGGGCTCACAATGTTGGGTACTTCTTCTACAACGGCGGCGGTGACTCTATGGATACAGCCCATAAAGTATCTCAGATTGGAGATAAATTAGGTTTTCCAGTTACTTGTATTGGAATTCCCAAGACGGTCGATAATGATTTACCCCTAACTGATACATGCCCGGGGTTTGGCTCAGTTGCTAAATATGTGGCCATTTCAACTCGTGAAGCTGCTCTGGATGTTGCATCAATGGCAAAAACTTCAACAAAAGTTTTTATTCTAGAAGTTATGGGACGACATGCAGGATGGATAGCTGCAGCTAGCGGGCTAGCTGGAAATAGCAGAACTGAAGCACCACACATTATTTTATTCCCAGAAATTCCTTTTAATAAAGCTGAGTTTTTAATAAAGGTGCGAGCCTGTGTAGAACGCCATGGTTATTGCGTCATAGTAGTTTCTGAAGGGGCAAGACATTCTGACGGCAGCTTTCTGGCTGAAGCTGGAACCCGAGATGCTTTTGGTCATGCCCAACTTGGCGGTGTTGCTTCAACGGTAGCTACTCTTGTGAAAAAAGGATTGGGGTATAAGTATCACTTTGCAATTGCTGATTATCTGCAGCGTTCTGCGCGTCATATAGCATCCAAAGTTGATGTAGAGCAAGCCTATGCTGTTGGGAAAAAAGCAGTTGAATTTGCTCTTAAGGGGCATAGTTCAATTATGCCTATAATTGTCCGGACATCAGATTCACCTTATCGATGGACGGTCAAGCACGCACCTTTAAGCAAAGTGGCTAACAAAGAAAAAATGATGCCTCGCTCATTTATCAGTCAGGATGGTTTTTCTATTACAAAATCTTGCCGCAGATATCTTGAGCCACTTATTCGTGGCGAAGACTATCCACCATATAAACAAGGAATGCCATGTTACGCTAAGCTTCGGAAGGTGCCTGTCAAGCCAAAGTTAAACAAAAACTTTGTGTTAAAATGATGTAGCATTTTTGTGGTAATGAAAATGCTGAAATACTAAATACCAGGTATCGAGAATCTTACTTTCTTTATGAACTCGACTGATAACGCCGATATATTGAATTAAAATAAAGGTTGCGCTACGCGCTTTAATTTAAACACCCCATACACTCTAAAAATCGATTAAGACTAATTAAGTCAATAACATTAACCTTATGAGGGAATGGGTTAGCTTGGAGAAAAATGAATGAATGCAGAAATGGCACTTTGGATCTCTCTTGGAGCCTCCGTATTAGCAGTAATCTACGGATTAATCTCAGTTAAATGGATACTAAACCGCTCCGCTGGTTCTGAAAGAATGCAAGAAATTGCTTCGGCTATTCAAGAAGGAGCTAAAGCGTATATGGACCGCCAATATCAAACTATTGGTATCGTGGGAGTTGTTCTTTTTGTAGTACTAGGACTTGCTATTGATTGGTACAGCGCCATTGGTTTTGCTATAGGGGCTGTCTTCTCTGCTTTGGCTGGCTACATAGGTATGTTTGTCTCTGTTAGAGCAAATGTTCGAACTGCTCAAGCGGCTACAGAAGGAATTAATCCTGCTTTGACTATAGCATTTCGCGGGGGAGCAATTACTGGTTTGCTAGTCGTAGGACTTGGTCTTCTTGGGGTTGCAGGCTATTACGCTATTCTCCAAGGAATGGGTATGGGAGGAGATGAGGTCTTAAAAGCCTTGGTCGGACTAGCATTTGGTGGCTCGCTAATTTCAATCTTTGCGCGTCTAGGTGGCGGGATTTTCACAAAAGGAGCAGATGTTGGTGCGGACCTTGTAGGTAAAGTGGAAGCAGGAATACCCGAAGATGATCCACGCAACCCGGGCGTTATAGCAGACAATGTTGGAGATAATGTTGGGGATTGCGCAGGAATGGCAGCTGACCTATTTGAAACATATGCTGTAACACTTATTGCAACAATGCTTCTAGGTGGCTTAACTGCTGCATCACTTGGCGAAAACGCCGTCCTCTACCCCATGGTTCTTGGTGGGGTCTCAATAGTCGCGTCCATCCTTGGTACATTTTTCGTTAAAACAACTACCGGCAAAATAATGAGCGCACTCTATAAAGGCGTAATTGTGTCTGGTGTTTTAGCGGCTATCGCTTTTTACCCGATTACGACTGCTCTAATGGGCGATGGGTCTATTAATTTATATTTGTCTGCCCTTATAGGCCTAGCCTTAACTGCTGCCATGGTTGTAATTACTGAATACTACACTGGCACGGAATATGCTCCTGTAAAAAAAGTTGCAAGCGCATCAACTACAGGTGATGCAACAAATATCATTGCGGGTCTTGGCGTTTCTATGAAAGCAACTGCTTGGCCTGTAATTGCAGTCTGTGCGTCAATATGGGGAGCATATGAACTTGCTGAGCTTTATGGCATAGCAATTGCCGCAACGAGCATGTTGTCCATGACAGGTATGATTGTTGCTTTGGATGCTTTTGGCCCAATAACTGATAACGCGGGAGGTATAGCCGAAATGGCCGAACTCCCTTCTGAAGTTAGAAACGTGACTGACGCTCTGGATGCTGTAGGAAACACCACAAAAGCAGTCACCAAAGGCTATGCAATCGGCTCAGCAGGCCTAGCAGCTCTAGTGCTTTTTTCTGACTATACTCATAGTCTCGAAGAAGCCGGATTTGGAGTGCTTGAATTCGACCTTTCTAACCCCAGAGTGATAATTGGTCTCTTTATAGGAGGACTAGTCCCTTTTCTATTTGGCGCGATGGCAATGGAAGCTGTTGGAAGAGCAGCAGGTTCTGTTGTGGAAGAGGTTCGCAGACAGTTCAAGGAGATAACAGGCATCATGGAGGGAACCACACGACCCGATTATTCCAACTGTGTAGACCTGCTAACTAAGTCCGCAATTAAGGAAATGATCATTCCCTCGTTGCTACCAGTATTAGTCCCAATTTTAATAGGCAAACTACTTGGTCCTGAAGCTCTGGGCGGTTTATTAATGGGAACAATCGTTACTGGACTATTTGTCGCAATCTCTATGACAACTGGAGGAGGTGCTTGGGACAATGCAAAGAAATACATTGAAGACGGAAACTTTGGCGGAAAGGGTTCAGATGCCCATAAAGCTGCGGTTACAGGAGATACTGTAGGCGACCCTTATAAAGACACTGCGGGTCCTGCGATTAATCCATTGATTAAAATCATTAACATTGTGGCTTTATTATCAGTACCACTGCTTTAGCAGATTGCTCTATGGACAATAAATAGGAATTAGACAAAAAAATGATTCAGTAAATTATGATTTCAATGAAAAAGCTATGTCACTATTGACTAAACTTCGTAATGTTAACCATGACTTTTTAGTGATGTTTGTGGGCCAATTGTTTCTCAAATTTTTTCTTGTCTGGTACAAAAAACTTTGTGCTCTTATTAATCTGGAAACCTTTTTTGAATGAATTTTAGCTGAGATGACGCATGAATATTGAAGAGGCTCGAGACCGAATGGTTGAGCAACAACTACGTACTTGGGATGTCTTTGATTACCGAGTCCTCAGGGCCGTACGCGAGTGTAGTCGGGAATTATTTGTTCCAAACACTTACCATGATTTTGCCTTTGCTGACATGGAAATTCCTCTAGACCATGATCAAGCTATGATGAATCCAAAAGTTGAAGGACGTTTGCTCCAATCACTTTCTTTGAATCCCAATGATAGAGTTCTGGAAATAGGCACAGGAAGCGGATTTCTAACAGCCTGCCTCGCTCATCTGTCTCAGTCTGTTCTAAGTATAGATATTTTTGCTGGATTCACTGCCGAGGCAAGAAAAAAATTAAAGAGCTTGAACATTCAAAACGTAAATTTGCTCACGCAAGATGCTTTTTCTATGGCCCAAAATGAGCAATTCGATGCCATTGCTGTAACAGGATCTATCCCGACATTTAACGAGCATTTCGTCCAAATGCTTCGACCTGGAGGACGGATGTTTGTAATTATTGGGAAGGCGCCCGCAATGGAGGCTATTCTAATTACCCAGCATAATAACGGAAAATGGACTCAGGAAAGTTTATTTGAAACAGTGGTAGCGCCCCTCTCGAATGCTAACCAGCAAGTATCTTTCGTTCTCTAGGAATATTATGACCGATATTCTAGAAATAACTCCCACACAATTCTGTGAACGCTGGCCTGATAAAGAGGTAACAATACTGGATGTTAGAGAAACCAAAGAATTAGAGCTTGCTTCCTTAGAGGGCACAAAACACATGCCCATGATGGAAATACCTAACAGACTAGAAGAATTAAGCAATTCAGAAACTTTAGTGATTATGTGTCACAGTGGCGGACGAAGCAGGCGCGTAGCAGAATTTTTATTAGCCTCTGGCTTTAATAAGGTTTTCAATCTTACAGGGGGGATTGATGCTTGGGCATCTGAAATCGACCCAACGATACCTCGCTACTAGGAATATCTTGTAAGTAACAAACTAATAAGGCAATTGATATGTATAAACTGAAGGGCCAAATCATTTCAATAATTGGCTTTTTCATTTGCTACGCTACATCAATTCAAGCCGAAAACCTTCTAGACATTTATGAGCGAGCTGTTCAGTTCGATCCAATTCTTCGACAAGCAGAAGCCAATTACCTAGCTATCTTGGAAGTAAAGCCTCAAGCGCGCAGCGCCATGCTTCCCTTTATAAGTTTTACCGCTGGTGAAGCAACGTCATACGCCAAAGATCCTAATAGCCCAACTAATTTTGCAACTGGCCAACCTGACCCATACATTGGAAGCACTAAGTTTGATAGAGACTCATCTCTTTGGAATGTTCAGTTAGAACAAACCCTCTTTGACTGGAGTAGGATATTAAAACTACGACAAGCTGATAAACAGGTTGCTCAAGCAGAAATTGAATTTCAAATTGCCCAACAGAATCTTCTTGTTCGAGTTGCCACAACTTACTTCTTAGTCCTGGCTGCAGAAGACACTCTGAATTCGCAGACTGCAGCAAGAGAAGCAATTGGCCGACAACTTGAACAAACAGAGCGTCGGTTTGAAGTCGGACTTATAGCAATCACAGACGTACAGGAAGCTCAGGCTGGCTATGATCAGGCCATTGCGGCTGAAATTTCAGCTAAACGAAACCTTGCAACAACCCAAGAGTTTCTTCGAGAGATAATTGGAGAGTCTGTTGTGGACTTGGATGGACCAGTTGAAGAAATTCCACTTTTACAACCTGACCCTGCAAATGCTGAACAATGGGTTCAGTTAGCACTTGATAGAAACCTTTCTTTGATATCAAGCAGGATCTCTTCTGAAATAGCAATGGATGAGATATCAGTTCAGCGTAGTGTTCGGCTACCAACTTTTAGTTTTTCTGCCTCTTTTGGCCAATCAAGCAGTGACACGATCCGCACTAACAACCTAATCCTCAGACCAGAGGGCAATTTCACATGCATGCCTGAACTTGGCGAATCTGGACATAATTATTGCCCACCCCAACGGACACCCTCAAGTACGGATGCTGACAATTATTTTCTTTCGTTCAACTTTAATATTCCCCTTTTTACAGGAGGATATAACTCGTCAAGAATTCAACAATCAGTGTATGAACACAGAGCTAAGATGGAAGGGTTAGAAACAGTAACAAGAGCCACAGAACGAGAGACACGTGATGCTTATCTCAGCGTTATCTCAGAAATTTCAAGAGTACAAGCATTACAACAAGCAGTTACCTCATCCGAAACCGCATTGCGCGCTACTGAAGCTGGGCTTGAGGTTGGAACAAGAACAACCGTGGAAGTTCTAATCGCTCAAAATAATCTAAGTGCTGCTCAAACAGCATATGCACGCAGTCGTTATGACTACATACTCAATGTCCTACGGCTAAGAATGGCAGCCGGAAATTTAAGTTTCAGAGATTTTGAAGAGGTAAATAGCTGGTTAACTGAAAGATAATTGCTTTCAATTTTTCCGAATCGCATCAATTACAGCGCTGGTTGATCTTCCAGCCTTATGACTTAAAACCCGTACCTCACCACCATTTTCAATCACAGCCTTACCACCAACTATCTCAGCTACCTCATAGTCTCCACCTTTAACCAATACATCTGGCAGGCATTTAGAAATAATTTTTAGTGGTGTCTTTTCAGAAAATGGAACTACCCAGTCTACGGCCGCCAATCCGGAAAGCACGGCCATCCTATCTTGAAGGTTGTTGATCGGACGCGATTCTCCTTTCAATGTTTTCACTGATTGATCATCATTGATTGCTACAACTAGTCTGTCGCCAAACGCCTTAGCCTCCTCTAGGTAAGCAACATGTCCTGCATGCAAGATATCGAAGCATCCATTTGTCATAACAATGCGTTCGCCTCGCATTCTAGCTTCGCTAATTAGCGCCTCTAACTCATTTGCTTCAACAACGCCTCGTCCTCCGGTTCCCTTGCTATGCAATGCTAGGCGCAACTCAGATGCTGTTACGCTAGAAACACCAATTTTTCGCACTACTAAGCCAGCTCCAAAATTAGCTAACACCGCTGCTGTTTCAAAGTCTCGCCCTCGACCCAATCCAACAGCCATCAGGGCAATAAATGTATCCCCAGCACCGGTAACATCAAAAACCTCCCGAGCCTCTGCTGGCTTGGATATAGCTTGCTCTCCTATAGAGAACAATGTCATTCCTTTTTCTCCTCTGGTTACGAGCAGGGCTTCCAAATTTAATTGTTCTCTCAGAGCCTCTCCTTTTGCAATGAACTCGTCTTCGCTACCCCAATGGCCTACCACGGCCTCAAATTCAGTTTGATTTGGCGTCAGAACTGTAGCGTTTTTATAGCGTTTAAAATCAGTCCCTTTAGGATCAACTAATACAGGGATTTTTTTATCAATACAGGCTTCAATAATATTTTCAACCTGACCAAGGGATCCTTTTCCATAATCAGAAAGTACGACAACATCAGTGTCCGTTAGTAAGTTGCACGCAAGGTCAGCAAAGACACCTCCTTGGTCTAGGAAACTATCCTCTGAGTCCAAACGTATGAGTTGCTGATTCCTAGATAAAACGCGCAGCTTATGAATAGTTGGTGCATTAGAAGATTTAATAAAGTGACACTCAACGTCAGCATCGGCAAGTTGTTCAGATAACACTTGGCCACGATCATCTGCACCAATGACAGCAGCCAAATGAGCATGTGCTCCCAACGCTGCAACATTGCAAGCTACATTTGCAGCCCCGCCCGGTCGCTGCTCTGTACCCTGGGTCTTAACTACGGGAACTGGCGCTTCAGGAGAAATACGTCCGGTATCGCCAAAACGATACTCATCAAGCATAGCATCGCCGGCGACTAAAACACGTAAATCAGAAAAATCGGGAATATTAAGTGTCACAGACCTACTGGTTCTCAAAACATGAAACACCATTATTCCATGTTTTTCGCTAAGTTTGTTCTAGCATTGATTGGAAAAAAGTCCGCCTTCAATCAAAATACATTAACCAACAGGCGGACCAAAACGGTTTTATAGAAAATAAGGGTTCTATGCCAACACCTTCAGCGTATCAGTATCAACCACACTTAGAGTACCCGCAATTCAAACATGTCAAACAGCCATCCATCATCACACTTGCAGCTGTGTTGCACTTGCCGCAAAGTTGCGCGCCTTCGGGAAATTTATCTTTTGCAAATGCATCACGTTGTCCACCGCGTGCTTCGAAATCAGCACGTTTTTCTTCGATCATTTTTTTATGCTCTTCACTCGGCTCTGTCGGAATCAAAAGGCCAATGTCAGTCAAATGTCGCTCTACGATATGTCCAAGCTCAGCAATAATTGACGGCATAAACTTACCACCAGGCTGCCAATACCCGCCTCTTGGGTCAAATACAGCCTTTAACTCATCCACCAGAAACGTTACATCTCCACCCTTTCGAAAGACGGCTGACATAATTCGAGTAAGGGCCACTATCCACTGGTAGTGATCTAGATTTTTTGAGTTAATAAAAATCTCAAATGGCCTTCTTTTTTCGTGTTCTGTCCCTTCATTAAGAATAATATCGTTGATAGTCACATACATGGCGTGTTCGGAAACTGGGGTTTTAACCTTATAGGTTGACCCTACCAACATTTCTGGACGCTCAAGCTTCTCATGCATCCGAATGACAGTGGCTTCTTCAGGCGGATAATCAGCACCTTTTTCATTAGATGCTTCGCCTTTATCGACGCTGTAACCGACAATCTTGCCTTCAACCTCAATTCGCGACATCTTGATTTTCCTGTTGTCTATATTTCCAAAAGTCCTTTTGACCTGTACAGATGAAGGACTTCCTTAGAAGAAACTGAAACTACTTAGCTAAAGCTTTCCGTAATACCCCTCTTTCAGGGCATCGAAAAGATTCGCTGCTGAATGGATCTCGCCATCATAGGAAATTTCCTGGTCTCCCGTGGCCTCTACCACGGTCCCATCCTCTAATGTAAATTTATACGTTGTATTCTTGAGATCCTTTTCTTTGACCAATACCCCCTGAAAGGCCTCCGGATTAAAACGAAATGTTGTACAGCCCTTTAAACCCTTCTCATACGAATAAAGATAAATGTTTTTGAAATCTTCATACGGGTAATCTGTTGGAACGTTTGCTGTCTTAGATATAGATGAATCTATCCATTTTTGGGCTGCGGCTTGTATATCAACATGCTCTGTTGGCGTAATGTCTTCAGAACTCACAAAATATTCAGGCATTTTTTCTGATGGGTCGGATGAGTCTGGGGTCGCATTTGGATTAATCATTTCCCTATAGGCTAGCAACTCAAAAGAGTAAACATCCACCTTCTCTTTAGTCTTTTTGCCCTCAACAATGATGTTTCGAAAATAATGATGTGCAAAAGATGGCTCTATACCATTACTCGCATTATTTGCCAGTGAAAGCGAAATAGTGCCAGTAGGTGCTATTGAGCTATGGTGGGTAAATCGACAACCCTCTTGCTCCAGTTGCGTCACAAGCTCCGGCGCAACCTCTGCTATTTTGTTCATGTAACGGCTGTAACGAGCATGCAGGATTCGCCCTGGGATAGTATCTCCTAAGCTCCACCCATCCTTTTTCATTGCAGGACGTTTGCGAAGCATCTCCTCAGTGACTTCAAACTCTTCTGCAAGAATAGGCGCCGGACCCTTTTCTCGGCTCAATTCGAGTCCCATTTCCCAGCCTGCCACGGCTAACTCCCTTGCAATATCTTCAGTGAATTCGACTGATTCTGGAGACCCGTAACGGACTCCAAGTAAAGTGAGAGTGGATCCTAATCCCAAAAATCCCATACCATGACGGCGTTTATGTTGTATCTCATCACGCTGGGTACCCAATGGCAGTCCATTAATATCAACGACATTATCCAGCATTCGCGTAAATACCCGAACAACTTCTCGATACTCGTCCCAATCGAAACGTGCGTCTTCAGTAAATGGATCAATAACGAACTTTGTGAGATTTACAGAACCTAGTAAACATGCGCCATAAGGGGGTAGTGGTTGCTCACCGCACGGGTTAGTTGCTCTTATATTTTCACACCACCAGTTATTATTAAACTCATTAACCCTATCAATCAGTACGAAACCTGGCTCAGCGAAATCATATGTAGAAGACATAATAACGTCCCACATTCTCCTAGCTGGAACCGTCTTATAGATTCTACAAGCGACTAGTCCTTCTGCGTTATGAACGTAATCATCCTTTACTGCCCAGTCTCTCCAGACCACCTTGGCAGGATCATTTAAATCAAGCCCATCCTCATTTGCTTCTTTCTCAGTAACAGGAAAAACCAAGGGCCATGGCTGATCGTCCTTGACTGCTTGCATAAACTCATCAGTGATTAACAAAGATAGGTTGAATTGCCGAAGACGACCATCCTCACGTTTAGCACGAATAAACTCCATAGTATCGGCATGACCAACATCAAATGTTCCCATCTGGGCGCCCCTGCGTCCTCCCGCCGAGGATACCGTGAAACACATTTTGTCGTAGATATCCATAAAAGAAAGTGGACCCGATGTGTGTGCACCAGCACCTGAAACGTAAGCGCCTCGAGGCCTCAGGGTTGAAAATTCATATCCTATACCGCAGCCAGCTTTTAGTGTCAGCCCAGCCTCATGGACCTTGTCTAAAATTTCATGCATAGAGTCTTGGATGGTGCCTGAAACAGTGCAATTTATAGTCGAAGTAGCTGGCTTATGTGTTCCGGCACCCGCATTAGACATAATACGGCCCGCAGGAATTGCTCCCCTCTGTAGTGCCCACACAAAACGTTCATACCAATAATCCCGTCGGGCCTCATCCTCAACATCAGCTAGCGCCGTAGCTATTCGCTGGTATGTTCCCTGTATATTTTCATCAATAGGGTCACCAGTTTTGCTTTGTAGCCTATATTTTGTACTCCAGATACTCAGTGACGCTTCCTGTAATGGAATATCGTTGACTTTAGCCGCATTCAACTCAATCGCCGACTTCATGAGAGCACTATCCTCCTCCCTAATTTATCTTGAGCAAAAGCTCCCGTTGGGCCAGTGTAAATCCAGCCCTATTAATTTTCTGCGAAATCCTTTGGCACAAGATGTTGTACCCAACGATCCGTAGATTAGGCTTCTATGGTCGCTGTGTCAAGCTTCCAGTATAAATTTATAATGTAGTGTTTTTTTATAAATAACAAACATTTACAGTTTTTTTGTAAAATTTCATTGAAATATTTTTTTTTATCTGAAAAAAATTTTTTCTAATAAGACAATCACAACATATTGTGTTTGGATATATTCAGGTAACCCCCTGACAATTAACATGATATCCACAGAACCTCTTGTATATGTGCCACATAAAATACTGATTCAGAAGCTTGAAATTTCATAGTCAAACCCCATTCCATAATTAATTAAAGGCTTCTAAATCGATGATTAGGTTATCAAGGAGAAATACAAAGAACAGAGAGGGGCAGCGGAAAGTTTGAACGAAATTTTAGCCTTCCAGAAACAGCGGACCCAATAGTGTCACTTCCATCTACAAAAATGGTGTCCTGAAAATTACTATATCTAAAAAAACATCGTGCCAAAACGAATCAAGATTAAAGTCAGCTAATTTAATTTTATAGTAGTAAACTTAGAGGGCAGTTAATAAATACTACTAGAACCATATTTACTCGTATGCCTATTCAAATTCAGAACTCTTTTTTTTGCGACCATAATCTTGGCTGATGCATCCCAGAAGATTGACTAGTTTAAAAATAACCGATAGGGGAATTTAACAAGTGAACGCTCTCAGGTCTTTTAATAAATCTTATCTTAAACAGTTAATGTTTAACTTTGGGTTAATTGTTTTTGTTGCGCTTAGTTCCCTAAAGTCACAAGCACAAATGCTTCCACAACAAGTGGGGGATCAAGAGATGCCCAGTCTAGCCCCTATAATAGATCAAGTTGCTCCAGCTGTAGTCAACATCTCTGTTCAAGGAAGTGTGGAAGTAAATAATCAATTATCACAAGACCCATTCTTCCGCCGTTTTCTTCCACCAGATACAAGACGTGAAGTACAAAGTGCAGGTTCTGGAGTTATTGTAGATGCCGAAAATGGATATATTCTGACTAATCATCACGTTATTGAAAATGCGGATGAAATTACGGTTGCTTTGATTGATGAACGCACGTTAGATGCGACCGTAGTTGGTTCAGATTCTGGCTCTGATATAGCTGTTCTTAAAGTAGAGCCAGATGATCTTCTAGAAATGCCGCTGGGAAATTCTGATGGACTCCGCGTAGGCGACTTTGTGGTTGCAATAGGCAACCCATTTAGACTCCGCCATACAGTAACATCAGGCATTGTAAGCGGCCTTGGTCGAACCGGAATAAATCCGGAAGGTTACGAAGACTTTATACAAACAGATGCCTCTATAAACCCAGGAAATTCAGGTGGAGCGTTAGTGAATTTGAAAGGTGAACTGGTCGGTGTCAACTCTGCAATATTTTCAAGAACTGGCGGGAACATTGGGATAGGTTTTGCAATCCCAGTTAATATGGCTCGAAGCGTAATGGATCAGCTCGTTGCATATGGTGCTGTTCGGCGTGGTCTGTTAGGAGTCAGTATCGCAACAGTGACCCCTGATATAGCTGAAAGCTATGATTTAGAAGATACATCCGGCGCTTTAGTGACAGCTGTTGGTTCTGGCTCAGCAGCAGAAGCAGCTGGACTCGCAATAGGAGATGTAATCATAGGAGTTGATGGCCAATCAATAGAAGATCCAAGTTCTTTACGTAACGCGATTGGGCTTATGAGACCTGGAGATGCGGTAATAGTTAGTTATGTTCGTGAAGGAAATGTAAACACAGCATCAGCTACTTTGGGAGAACTTCAAGCTGCTGCGGTTCAAACGGAATCAGAACGCCTTTCTCAAGTTGATCCAGTTTTCGAAGGGGCTGTCTTTGAAACTAATGGCCAAACACGGACAAACTTTAATGGAGTAACTGGAATATTGGCAGTCCAAGTTGAGCAGGGCAGCTCTGCTTTTCTTAGAGGGCTAAGAACAGGAGATATCATCACGCATATTAATCGGCAAAGAGTAGAAACCGTAAGCGCTGCTAGCGACATAATAGAGGACGCTCGTTCGATAATATTACAGGTATCAAGAGATAATCGAGGCGTACTCATACTCATGCGTTAAAAATGCTTTTAACTTTTGTTAATTTAATAGCACCATTGACAAGTAATTCGAGTAGGATAAAAAACTACTTAGTCGCGTTCTCTGTCCATATGTGCATTTTGCTTCTTCTGCCTTCGAAGCTCAGTGAGGCTAGCGCTTCTATCTCATTGTAAAAAGATTCAAGTCCTTGAGTATCAAGAACCCATTTTAACCCAGGCAACCATTGCCTATAAGTTGCAACAGTTGCTAGATGCGCATTATTTAGATCACGATCAAACCAGTTATCATAATCAGTAACTCCTTCCCAAGTTTGCTTAAGCTCCTCATACTCTTGTCTCATCAAATCAAAAGCAGCTTCCTTAGACTTTCGTCTCTCCTCGTCAGATATATTACGTGAATAAATCTCGCTCAGTCGTGCCCTTTGAGAAAGGACTAATTTGCTAAAATCCGTGCTCCTTTTAATTTGCTCACTGTAACGTGTTATTTCTTCATCATCTCCAACACTTGCCAACCATAGTGCTGTTCCATACTCCTCTATTGCGGTTGCAAATGCCTCATTAAGCTCACTATCACCTTTTATATAAAATTTCTGGTGCGCTAACTCATGAAAAACTATTGAAACTCCACGTTGTTCGCCAAAATCAACCATGGTGTTGAGTATTGGGTCATCAAACATACCAAGGGTAGAATAAGCAATTGCACCCACCACAGTTGTATCCATGCCCCCCTCACTGAGACTTTTAGAGAAGCGAATAGCTGATGATTCGTTAAAATAACCTCTATAACTTACACACCCAACAAACAAAAAACACCAAGTTTCAGGGTCTACTGAGAATTCTTCTGCTGCTACTACATTCCAAACAACAAAAGTTCGTTCAAGATCGACATAGGTACGATAACTTCCATTATCTTTCAGGGAGAGCCTCTCCGAGGCAAATATTTTAGCTTCAATAATTTGTTTTATTGCATCTCTAGTGACTTTACTCGTCTTTGCATTATCAATAATTTTCTCTACTGATACTTGATTTCGCATAAGCTCTAGATGGCCATCAACAGCTTGCCAATAATAGGGAAATGAACACCCCGAAATCAGCGGACTAATAAAAACCAAAAAAAACTGAATACGATTTGTTTTCACAATTAAAACATACCATGGGTATAGGCTGCGGTATCATTATTCCATGGAAATATTTGAAGTCGGTGGTGCCATTAGAGATGAGCTGCTCAAGCAGGAGGTGCGAGAGCGGGATTGGGTAGTGGTTGGAGCTACTGCCGAAGACTTAATATCTCAAGGCTTTAAGCCTGTCGGTAAAGATTTCCCGGTTTTTCTGCACCCCAAAACAAGAGAAGAGTATGCCCTAGCTCGAACTGAAAAAAAGGTTGGCCCCGGATATCACGGGTTTAGCTTTAACACTTCTTCAAAAGTGACACTGGAAGAAGATTTGGGTCGCCGAGACTTAACAATCAACTCCATGGCTCGCGACTCACAAGGCAATATCATTGATCCATACGGTGGACAAACTGATCTAGAAAATCGTTGGCTTCGTCATATTTCACCAGCTTTTGCGGAAGACCCCCTTCGTGTTCTCCGCGTTGCACGCTTCGCTGCACGTTACAAAAATAATGGATTTAAAGTTGCACAGGAAACTAAGGAGTTGATGGCTAAAATTGTCTCTACAGGAGAAATAGATTCATTAAACACAGATCGAGTTTGGCTAGAAACTGAAAAAGCTCTGTCTGGGCCATCGCCGGAAATCTACTTTGAAGTATTACGAAATTGTGGCGCACTTGGAGTTTTATTTCCTGAAATAAATTCCTTATTCGGAGTACCACAGCCGAAGAAGTGGCACCCAGAAATAGACACGGGCATTCATACACTCATGGCTCTGGATATTGCAGGGCGTATTACAAAGAGCGCCTCAGTGAGATTTGCTGTACTTACACACGATCTAGGAAAAGCAACTACGCCAAAGAAAATTTGGCCAAGCCATCATGGGCATGAACAAAGATCTATTGAAATACTCAAATCCTTCTGTAAGCGTTTCCCAATACCAAGACGCTACCGTAAGTTAGCAACTAGTGTTGCATTGCACCATGGCCTAGCTCATAGAGTCCATAAACTTAAAGCAAAAACCATTTATAAACTTATTGAAGACCTAGACGGAATAAGGCGCCCAAAAGGTTTTGAAGATTTCATTCTTGCTTGCGAAGCTGATGCACGTGGTCGTTCTGGGTTCGAGAGCACTCAATATCCCCAAGGCGATTTACTCCGAAAAGCACTAACTGCCGTTGTTAAGGTCCACACAAAAGACTTAGACGAGATAAATGAAGGTCCTCTATTGGGTGAAAAATTAAAGAATAAACGTATCGAAGCAATTCGAGATGAAGTAATAAATACCCAAAACATAGCAGAATAAAAATTCAATTAACGCAAAAAATTAGAGTCGGTCTCTAAAATCACGCCCTGGCAAGGAGTTTTGTAGCAAGTTACGACTCAAAAGTAAAAGCTTGAAACGCTCTCCCATTTCACCTGGTAATAAAAGAGTTTTCAGAGACTGTACAACCCGCATTTCATCTTCGGTATCAGCAATCCCCAACTGTTGTATCGCAGCACTATTAGCTAGAAACTGGCCCTGAGTTGTATACCCTGCTACTGATAATCCAATTTTTTCAGCAGCACGAGCACAGGCGCTAAAATCAACCCAGACACTGATGTCTTGCAACCCCGGCCATTTGAAAGGGTCTCGGTGCATTCGGTGCTTGAAGTAACAGGATAAAGTTCCGCTATTCCTCTGTTCATGGTAGTACTCCCGCTCCGTCAGCCCATAGTCAATAGTTAAGATTGCCCCTTTTTCTATAATGCCTGCCATCGTAGTGATCCAAGCGTCACGAGCAGGACAAACTTCTGACCGAAACCCATCTGGCAGAACATACCCTAGACGTTTTTCAATAGCTTTTACGATTTTTGATAATTCATAATCCTCTTTGCCGGGGGACCAAACAAAATTTCCTTTTTCAGCTTGTACACCAAGGGGATGCACTTTACCGTCCTGTTTGGTGAAACATAGGGCGGGCATTGCATCCAAAACTTCATTTGCAAGAACTACTCCTTGAATAGGCTTGGTTGGCAAACTATCAAGCCATTCTACCTTCATGTTTGCACTGGCAATTAGAGAACTCTGTCGCTCTCTAAGTTCAGCGCTAGTTTCAAGAATGTAATAGCGAGGATATACAGAGTGTGCGCTTAATGTGCCAATCAAATCTACGGCAAGTTGTCCTGTTCCAGCACCTACCTCAAGAATGACTGGATCCCGCATTTGCTCAATGATATTAATTATTGGCTCTGCCAGTGCTCGACCAAAAAGCCCTGATAGCTCGGGCGCTGTAACAAAATCTCCAGCCGATCCAAATTTTGGACTACCATTATGGTAGTAGCCAAACTCAGTGTCATAAAGAACGCAATTCATATATTGATCAAAAGACATCCAATTTTCATTTATAGACAGTTTTTTGTTTATGCGCGTCCTTAGATCACGAGAAATATCTTGCCCATATTGGTCAGGTGTTGGTAAATCAATAGTCACTATTGCTGCTCTCTTTAAGATCCGTGTAGTGTAACCTTTAGTTTTTAGTTGTTGCTTGGAGTTAGCGTGATTGATCATCATAGTCGAGGAAGTTTAGAGAATAAGTGGGTGCTTATTACAGGCGCAGCAAAAAGAATAGGCGCAACTATTGCTACAAAGCTACATGCTGAGGGGGCTAATATTGCAATACACTATTTTGCTAGTTCTGATGACGCCAAAGTATTAGCTACAGAACTGAACACTGAGAGGCCTCATTCGGCAATAACTGTGCAGGGTGACTTAAGGGAAACTGCTGACCTAAATCGTATGGCACAAGAAGTTATAGACCATACAAAAGGGCTCTATGCCTTGGTAAATAATGCTTCAAGCTTTTATCCAACCCCCCTCGGTGAAGTTACAGAAGACCATTGGAACGATCTCATTGGTAGTAACCTTAAGGCACCCTTGTTTCTATGCCAGGCGCTACTACCCTCTCTTCAAAAAACGTCTGGCACTATTATCAACATTGTTGATGTACACTCACAACGCCCATTGAAGAACCATCCAGTTTACGGAGCAGCTAAAGCTGGTCTTGAAATGCTCACCCGATCACTAGCAAAAGATCTAGGTCCCGAGATAAGAGTTAATGGGATATCACCCGGCGCAATTCTGTGGCCAGAATCTGGAATGCCAAAACAAATTCAGAAAAACATCATTCAGCAAATACCATTAAAGAAAGCTGGAACACCAGAGGATATAGCAACAGCTATTTTATTTTTGATGCGGGACGCTTCCTACATAACTGGGCACATTCTTAAAGTTGATGGCGGTCGTAGTATAGGGTGGTAACAATTATTTACAGCACTTTGAGGAATATATAAATACTGAATAAGTATTTGTAAGTATGTATTTGCGCGTTATCGTTGCACCTTCGATCTACCTAAGTCATTTTTTAAATAATATCCAGGAAACCACTATGTCTAGCAAATCAGGCAAATGGCTTAATGATGGAGTCAAAGTGATAAGCGGGGAAAACTTAGACGGCAACACGCCACAGTCACCAGGGATGAGTCGTGCTTCTGCTATAAATCGGGCAACAGCAGGCGCAAACAAGCTCTGGGCAGGGACTGTAATTATTGATGCGAACGCAAAAACTGGAGCTCATCATCATGGGGAATTAGAAAGCATCATTTATGTAGTTAATGGTCGAGCAAGAATGCGCTGGGGGGAAAATTTAGAGTACATTTGCGAAGCAGGTCCAGGTGATTTTATCTATGTTCCGCCATTTGTTCCTCATCAAGAAATAAATGCATGTGCTGAAAAAAAGCTCGAATGCATTGTCGTGCGTAGCGATCAAGAGCCTGTTGTTATCAATTTAGAAATCCCTGCAATAGAAGACCCAGGCGAAACATTCTGGATAGATCCAATTCACGCTGATCCCAATAGATAATTTGATTTAATGTGTTTGAGCTAAGTACATCAACTGCGAAACTCAAAAGCGCATAATTAAAGAATGCTGTCAGTTTGTACTGATTATTTTGTAATTAAAAAAACACCCCTTGCGACCCTACCTATTAGTTGAGCATCCTATATATAAATAATAGGGGAAATTTATGAAAAACGTGTATGCCAAAACTAGATTATGGCTACCGGTCTTTGTCTTTGTAATTTGTGCTTCAACATTTCTATATAGTGGTCAATCTGACCATGCAAGAGCGCAACCAGGCATGGGCGGCATGGGCGGCATGGGCGGCATGGGCGGCATGGGCGGCATGGGCGGCATGGGCGGCATGGGCGGCATGGGCGGCATGGGCG